>TARA_R110002049_G_scaffold308839_2_pt1 | contig 24958 bp, 22 predicted proteins | sample TARA_R110002049 | Tara Oceans TARA_R110002049 (sample SAMEA4396941) | marine metagenome | biome: Polar Biome; feature: [SRF] surface water layer (ENVO:00010504); material: water (ENVO:00002006), including particulate matter (ENVO:01000060) such as... | depth 5 m
TTGACTGCGAACCAAATTGAGAAAATCGACCTCACTCACCTGATAGGCAGCCAGCATGGATTGAACTGTTTGTTCGGCTTGTGGAATGATCCCCTTACTGAACAATTCGTTCTGGTCCTGCGATCGTTGATAGTCGGTGGCTGCGGCAGCAATGGCGGCTCTCACAACACCTTTTTCATCAATAAGGGCGTAGCGATTCTTCGCGAGCTCAGCGGTTTTCTGAGAGATCGCCCGCGATTGTTTGCGGCCTGCATAAAGCGGTATCTTGGCCCCCACCATTACTGAGAAAAGATCCGCTCGTGATCCGCCCATGAAGGGTGGGTTGTCGCCCGTCCGTTCTCCATACATCACGCCTAGCTTGAAATCCGGATATCTGTCTTTCTTCGCAAGCTCGAGCCGCGATTGAGCGGCTTCGACCTGCGTCTCTTTTTCTTTAAGTGTCGGTCTTGCCTCGTCCGCAATCCCAAAGAGCTCGGTTTCGCTGAGGATGTCCGGCATTGCGGTGGGATTTATGACCGCGAGCGTTACGTTATTGCTGGCCGGTCTATCCATGAGCGTATTGAGCTGGATCGACTGGTGTTTTCTCAAAGCCACCAGTTTGATGCCTTGATCAATTAGCTTGGACAGTTCTAGCTGTGCTAGGAGAATGTCCTGCTGTAGTCCCTTACCCGTTTCATACTTCGTCTTGGCCACCGCGATAAACTGGCGTAGCAGTTCCTTGTTTTTTTCCAGCGTCTCCAACGCTCGATCAAGATAATGTATCTGCCACCACGTTGTTCTTACTGAGTTGGCGAGCCGCACTCTCATTTCGTCTACAGAGTAGCCAGCGGCAATCGCATCAAACGTCGCAGCTTCTTCTTTGAGATCCAGCTTTCCGGGGAAAGGGAACTCCTGGCTAAACCCAAACTGAAGCTGTGTCATGCCCTCCTGGTCCAGATCAAAGCTGTCAGTCGGGAAATTCATCGCATTCACATTGACCATCGGGTCGGGCAAGCTGCCGACCTGGCTGGGTACTTCCTGTAGCGCCTCGTAGCGATGTTGCATTGCAGCCAGGCCAGGATTGTCTTCAAGCGCAACCAGCACCGCTGCCCGCGCCGTCAGAACTGACTCCGTTGCGCCGCCCTCCGAAGCATGTGCTTTTATCGGTAGGTTCACTAGAAGGCACAACATCAGCAATCGAAATATCGCTCGGCCTAGAGAAGTGCGCCCCCGACTGTGGCTCAAATATCGAGCGAGCTTGTTGGATGAATGGCAGGCCATGCTAATTGTTCCTTTCTTGTTTGGCTTGGTGCGTGTCGATCTCATCACCAGGTGATGGCGTCAGCGAATCTTCATGATCAGCCGCTACATGGGCGTCATTCCCATGGCTACCGTGTGAATGCCCACCATGCATAAAGATGTGAATGAAGGGACACAGTAAAAAGATTGCATAGGGAAGAAAGTGGATGAGATGCGTGTGATGCTCGACCCACAAATAGTAGAGCACCGCCCCGCCAATCGAAGTGATAGCTATATTTCTAGTCGTTAGCCATTGTTTGGGTTCATTCTCAGTTCTGGTCATATCACACCTCCTTCACAGTGAGTTCACCCCGATACATTTGCATCTGGCATGTAAATGGATACTTACCTGGTGGCAGAGCAGGTAGAGCGACTTCAGACACCTCACCCACTGCCAAGTCCTGGCTAATATCTAGATCAGCGAAGACAACCACCGCCGCGCACGGGGATTCATCTATTCGTTGGAATCGCAGCGTTGATGGCTGGCCGGAAGTGATGAAAATGTGCGCAGGATCGTAGGTACCGTTTGCAACGCGTATCACCGCATCACCAGCCACTTGAGTATCTGTTTCGCTTTTGTACAGCCAGAACCACCATACGATGAGTGCGATCAGAAGAAGTCCAGCGATATTGATTGCAAGCATCCTGTTTACCCCTCAGTTCCATTGGTTTTGAAAAGTCGAAGCCGGTTGGCATTCGTGACAACTGTAAGAGACGAGAACGCCATCGCTGCTCCCGCAATCACCGGATTCAATAGGATGCCGATAAAGGGATACAAGACACCTGCTGCAACCGGAACTCCGGCTGCGTTATAGATAAACGCACCTACAAGATTCTGCTTAATGTTAGCCATGGTCGCTCTACTTACTTCTATGGCGTCAGCAAGACCGTGCAGTGATCCGCGCATTAATGTGATATCTGCGCTCTCGATTGCCACATCAGTCCCCGTGCCGATCGCGAATCCCACATTGGCTAGCGCAAGCGCGGGCGCATCATTAATGCCATCTCCCGTCATACCGACGATCTCGCCAGCGGCTTGCAGCTCCGATATCTTTTCCGACTTTTGCCCTGGCAACACCTCCGCGTAAAACTCGTCAATCCCCACGCGCGCCGCAACGGCCTTGGCTGTTTCTCGATTGTCGCCAGTGAGCATGACGATGCGTATGCCGTCTTCTTTGAGACGGTTGATTGCGGATATGGAATCCTCCTTGATCGGATCTTCTACCGCGATGATCGCTGACAGCCTTCCATCGATGCTGAAATACATCGGTGTCTGAGCACGCGCCGCCATTGCCTGGCTTTTAGCTACAGAATCCCCGAGCGCTATGCCGTGTTTGTCCATAAGGCGTTCGTTGCCAAAAAGAAGGTCATGCTCACCGACCTTTCCGCTCACACCATGACCCGCTATCGCTTTAAATGATTCGACTGGCTCTACGGAGATACCGCGTTCCTTAGCGGACTCTACAATCGATTGCGCCAGCGGATGCTCTGATCCAGATTCCAGACTTGCTGCTAATGAGAGAACGTACTCTTCGAGTCCGCCGCCAACGAGCACAATCTCTGTCACTTTTGGCTGTCCAAGCGTAATCGTGCCGGTTTTGTCCAACACCATCGCTGAGAGCTTCGAAGCCGTCTGCAGTGCTTCCCCATTTCGGATTAGAACGCCAGCTTCAGCAGCTTTACCCACACCCACCATGACTGACATTGGCGTGGCCAGACCCAGTGCGCAGGGACAGGCAATGATCAGAACTGTCGTTGCGCAGACAATCGCAAAGGCTATTCGGGGTTCTGGTCCGAAGTTGAGCCACACCAGCGCGCTGATGACAGCAATAATCATGACTGCCGGAACAAAGTACGCTGATATCACGTCAGCCAGTCGCCCAATGGGCGGCTTGGAGTTTTGCGCCCGTTTTACCATCTGGATGATTTGCGCCAGGGCCGTATCCTTGCCGACCTTTGTGGCCTCGAAGACTAATGAGCCGCTTTTGTTAATCGTCCCCGCCACTACGGTGTCGCCGGGTTGTTTTTCAATAGGCATCGGTTCACCCGTTAGCATGGATTCATCGATAGATGTATGGCCCTTGATTACCACACCATCCACTGGCAACTTGTCACCAGGGCGTAAACGCAGATGGTCGCCCAAAACCACCTTCTCAATCGCGAGGTCGATTTCCTCACCGTCACGAATGACGCGTGCGAGCTTGGGTTGCAGGCCAATAAGGCGCTTGATCGCAAGAGACGTCTTACCTCTGGCACGAATTTCCAGTGCCAAACCAAGATTGATCAAGCCGATAATCATGGCTGTGGCCTCGAAATAGACATGTCTGGCCATCTCTGGCACAACAGCCGGAAACACCACGACAAACATGGAGTAGATCCAGGCCGTGCCAGTGCCTAGCGCGATGAGGGTGTCCATATTTGCCGAGTGGTTGAGAAGCGACTTCCACGCTCCTACATAAAAGTGTTTTCCTGCCCAGTACATGACGCCGAGCGTGGCAAGTCCTACGCCAAGCCAGGCGGAGCGCTCAACTGGCGTGTTGACTGTCATCTCGCCGATGAAGAGGCCATAGATCATGAGCGGAACGCCCAGCGATAGAGCAACCCAGGTTTCTCTCATCAATCTGCGATAGTAGGCTTCGTCAGACTTTTCCTGCTCATCGAGGGCGTTTGGGTCTGAAGGGTCGCTCGCCATTTTCGCTGTGTAACCGGCAGATTCGATCGCTTCAATTAGTCTGCTTACATCTGCAGAGCCGCTCACAGTTACACTACGCTGCGCGAGGTTCATCGTGGCTTCCTGAACATCGTCCAGGCCAGTGAGAGCGCGTTCAATCTTGTCCACGCAACTCGCGCACGAAGCATCCGGAACGCTCAAAAACACCGTTTGAGTGTCAGGCGCTTCGACCCGGTCAAATGTTTGTTCACTGGCGTCTTTCATCACGCTCCTCTGGGTTTGGAGTATCTATCTCGGGATCGGTTACATAGGCCTGCCAGGTCTCTATGAGATGGCAGATCGAGTGGCCCGATGGCATGCGGTCTGGTAGGTCGCGCCATTTATCACACGCGACTTCTAGGCGATTTGCTAAACGTTGCGACTCGGCAATCTCTTCCCTGATCTCGCCAAGCCTTCGTTGAATGAGCTCTCGAACGAGTGGACACGGCGTGTCGCCATGCTCTGCGGTATGAAGTATTTGCCCGATTTCCTTTAGGCTGAAGCCTAGTTTCTTGGCCGACAGGATGAAGCCGAGCTTGTTTGCTTCGGCAACATCGAAGTAGCGATAGCCATTTAGCTCGCTGCGCAAAGGTTTGAGCAATCCTAGCTTGGTGTAGTGCCGGACAGCGTCCGGACTGACTCCGTAATGTCTAGCGACGGCAGTTACAGTTCTCATTGCATATATCTTTCATTTATGAATACGGGCCTGGGCTACGGACCTGCAGCCGTTCACAGCTAAAACAGCTCGCACTCACATGTCAGTTTTTGGTTGGAACTAGCCTACAACCTGGGTGTAACACCTAGGTCAATGGTCTATCCCAACAAATTTTTTACAGGGGAGCGCGCGGGCGCGCTCAAAAGAAGATCAAGCGTGTTTCGGGGGGTGAAAAATACGAGTGAGGAGGCCCTGAACGAGCGCATCACTCGTAGCAATAGCTCGAACAGGAGATTGACCCGCTAGCCTCGTCAAGGTTTGGCCAAGAATTGCTGGAGCGCTAAGAGAACAGGATGAAGCACATGCGCCGCTCGCACACCCATCATCACAGTTGGCACAATCCATTGATTCTGGAACTTCGTCGACCATTTCATGGCAGGGGGGTGTAGAGGCGTTATCGTCGCTCATGGCATGGTGAGCAGCCATGGTGTTATCGCTGTCAACGACCACAACTGTAGAAGAACTATCTGCAAGCATTGGGCCGGGCACAGCAGCCACCAGAGGTTGAAGAATCAACCCCCAAATCATCAGCGCTGTTACGATCTTATGCAGCATGTTTCTCCTCTACTCCTTTAATACAAGCACAAATAGGGTAACTGAATCAAGTCAAAACCCCAGTAGCACACTCGGATATATTTGCAGGCCACGAGTTCCGCAGCCACAATTTGGGGCTGATCAGGTCCCTAAATGGCAGCGTGTTTTTAGTCCAATGGAGGGTAAAAACTGTGAGCATCCCTCTTCATACTCAATCAGAGTTTTCGGTCGCATATATTGCGGGCGGTCCGTTCCTCTTAAGCAGAATAACGTCATACCGATCTCTCCGATCTCCCATTTCCATTCCAGGACTACCAACTGGCATTCCCGGAACCGAGAGCCCTATGGACCCATTTGGCGGATTCTCGATAAGCGCACTCATATGGCCTACCGGAACATGTCCTTCAAATATCAGACCGCTTTCTTCATGTATTGCGGTATGACAAGACTGAAGCTCCGGTTCGATTCCAAATTTTTGCTTAATGCCACTCAAGTCTTCGGATTCCTGAATCTCTACTGAGTATCCTGCGTCCCGGAGATGCGTAGCCCATTTGTCACAGCATCCACATTGCGGATTCTTGTACATAAGTATGTCGGCCTGCGCCTCGTTTTTAGAGCATGCAACGACACTTGATATCGCAAGCAGTAACACCAGCAGCCATCGATGCAGACCAATTTTTGTAATCTCTCGGAAGTTCATCTGATTCATACCTTTCCTTATTCAACATAAAGAACAATCAGAGCAGGTCAATGCCTAATCGTCATTGATTGCGACAAAGCGAACATATTCGACTATCGCACTCGCTTTAGGTTCATTAACCAGGAATTTCGGCATTTTAGAAGCAGGTCTCTATGACAGAATTTCGTCTCTTCCGTAGAACAGGCTTCACTCCGCGCGTTGACTGAGGCTTTTCAAGATTCGGACTCTGCGTAAAGCGCGCTCATTTCAAGCAATACACTCTCGATCGCGATCACGGCGTCCTCAACCCGTTTCCCCGCTCCACGAGGATTCCCCACCGCGTATCTCTCGAGATCGCCTGAAATATCACCAAGCTCGTTGACTATGGGAGCGGTCCCTAAGTATCCCTTGTCGTCTTCGATAGCGTTAGAGAGCGTGACTGCAACTGATCGGAAGTGCCTCGCGTGATATCGGAACTCCAAGTGGATCCCGGCATCAATGTCAGAATAGTTTGGCGGTGCGTTCCTGCACTCAATAACTAAACGCGTAGCAGCGGCAGACAATTTGTCTGCGAGTGCTTGGGCCTTAGAATGATCCCAACCCTCCCACTGCGCGCTTTCGGCCATCGCCAATGGCGAAATAAGGGCAGCCAGAAGGAGCACAAATCTTAAACTTACTCCAATGTAGTGCAAACCGAGTCTCCTCTACTTTCGCCCGCCTAAGGCAGGTTTTTCGCCTTGCGATGGTCATGGACCTTCTGTGTATTGTCTCGACTGCAGGTGTCTACAGCCTCAGGGTTTTCGGAATGCGTATCCGTAGACTTACTAGTCTGATCCGATACCTCCTGAGTACATTCAGCTTCCTGATTGGCTTTCTTTGGAGCTTCTGATCGACTGCCAGCGGTTGCAAAACCTTTACTTTTTTGGTGGTCATGGATCTTTTCTCCGTGTGCAAAAATCGGGATTACCAGAATAGACACCATAGCTGCAATTTTCAGGCCTAACTTCATACTCCGTTACCTCTGTAGTTTTCGAATAGGGCGCTCTATTGGTTACGCGCTCAAAAGCACAGTCTTTTCCATCGAATTACCGATGCTAGACCTATGCCTTACACATAGGTCAAGTAGGATTTTTGTAGAGAACGGTTGGAACGAGAGAAGCAAAAGAAGGGGCCTGGCACGACGCCGAGTAGACTCGGGCCTTAAAACAAACTTGTGTGTTGGACATAGGTTTGTCGTTATTGGAAGCGGGCTCAAACCTCAAGTCTGGTAGGATGTTGTCAGGCTAAGCAAAGGCGACCCTCTCGAAAGGCAACTTTAATTACAATCGCAGCAGATTAGCGATGGCACTTAACTCACCAGAAATTCGCAAAACTTGCTTACTTCGCTGATACCTGATCGACTGAAACCATGATGGCCTAAGATGTGATTTGAGTTCTTTCTCAAGATCTATCTTCGCAAAGCCTGGCACCTCTTCTACGTGATACAGGGCAAAGGTTAAAGCCGAGGCTGTTTCGTGATCGGTTATATCAGCCGCGAGTATTCCAATTTCTCTGAGATATATTGATAGCTCCGCGCATTGAGACTCGGCGTGTTTACCATCGCGAATAGCAACCCCAATTTCATTAATACACTCTGATATCCGCTCAATCAGATTTGCAAAATTCTCTTTTTGTGTAGTTGCGTCATCCCTTCCTCGGGAAAACAGTTTATAACCTAGATCTGCTAAGAGAGTTGGAAGCGAGGCAAGAAATTCCATAAAGTTGTGCGAAGCACCCTCTTTGTTGTGGGTGAGTAGTAGAGCATACACTTCAAAGACCGGCACCAGTCCACCTATTTCGGGCCTGGTCGACAGGACCTAGAGCTAGATAGTTGAGTGGGACCTAGCTCAGCAAGAAGAGCTTCTTCAGGGCCAGAATACATCAACCAAGCCTTGACCTGGAAGACTTTGTCAGATTCTAATTGGCTCTACTCATCGATAGTGGGGCAATGGGCTACTGTGGTCAAATAGGCAGTAGACACATGGATGCCGACTCTCGCAGCACACTATTTCCGGGCGAATATTCGGCTCCTGTAGCTCATAAATCATTGTCGCAATAGGATACAGCTTTTGATTATTCCTGACTTACGCACCACTGTACTGAGTTTTGTACTTTTCATCCCGTCAATTTCTTTCGGGGATGAAATCTCCTAGGGAAGCAGTAAGAGCCCAGTAGATATCGTTGAGTATGGCTCGCTTACATGTGATTACTGTATCGATTTTCACAGAAATGTACTCCCCAAAATTGTTGAAACATATATAGCTGACGAAAGAGTTCGTTTTACTTATCGACATTATCCGACAAGTAAACCTGCACTAGAGGGTGCAGTAGCGGCTGACTGTTCCGGGAACAAATTCTATGAAATGCTCGATTTTCTCTATAGCAACGTATCAGTATGGTACATGTCAAGTGATCGACAGAAGGTATTTGAAGAACAAGCATCTTCAATGGGGATCAATCGAGAATCATTTCGAAAGTGTATTGTAAGTGAGCAAGCAAGAGAACAGGTTGTTGCTGAGCAGCAAATTGCTTCTGAGGATTACGAAGTGCTCGGAACACCAACCTTCCTCGTAAATGGCGATAAAGTAACCGGCAAGCAAACGTTCGGAGAATTTAGACTTCTTATTGAGGCAGCCATTGAGAAAAATTGGCAAAATTTTCTAACAAACACGGGGGCAATTGCACTTCGGGCTGGACGCGCTTTGTGCGTTACCGAACCTTCGCTAGTGAGACAACTCCGCCTCCTGATTAAGTGCGTAAAATCCAAATTAGTGAGCTCAATTGGGAAAAGCGGTCATTCAGACTTGACCAGCCCGTACACCGAATGTCAGCTTATATCTGGGTTACTTCAAGGGTAAAGCTGGGCCTTCACCTCTCCCCGCTGCATCCTTTTGACTTCTATAACTATGTTTCTAATATTCTCAACTCCGCCCTCGACGCACACTTCAGTAACTGCTTTAGACCGGCCTCGTTTCTTCCTCCAGACGTCAAAATCGAACGCCTCTATGCTGGCAAAAAATTTCCGGCCTCGCTTCACAGGTTTCCAGATCGTGGAGCCGCTGTTGTAGGGACAAAGGACAATTCTGTCACCGTAATGCTGAACGAGTTTCGCGGTATCGACGCTGATCACATCATGCACCTTGTCTCGATAGGCCCTGGCATTGAGCAAAACCTGAACCTTATCTTCTGACGACCAGAAGAATACCTTGGCGTTCAAGGTCTCGTACCAATCACGAGGGGCTAACCCGTCTAGCAGCACCTTGCCCAAGGCGCTGTCACTCATCGGCTTTTGATCTCTTACCATAGCTGGCGGGAGTCCATCTCGAGTGATTTCAATGCTTTCCGGCCTATGACGGCTTTCAATATCGAGACGAAGATCGCCTGTAACTTCATATAGATCGAGAAGGGCGCTCGTACTGAGCAGCCCGTTCTCATAGACATTAGCCCAACTGTCACACTCAGCCATGTGATACAAAACGGGGTACTCAGAAACAAAATCATTTATGTCCATGCAAGGCTACCAAGCTCTTCTATCAATGATGGATCTGTAATCAAATCCGGTGGATATGAGGGACACAGGAACGCCTGAAACTCGCTCGACCTCCTCAATAAATTTGATGGTGCTGTCAGTTAGCTGTTCAAATCGATGTGCTTTTCGATTTTCAACGTCTAGATAATCTACAAACGATAGGGCTATTTCAGTCGGACCATTAAGTATCACTGCGCGCTGCAGTTGCTCCCAGTCAAACTCCCCGATTCTTCGTACCTTGCCAGTGGTGGAGGTTTTTTCGACCTTCTTAATCTCGTAATAGCTAATTCCCGAACGCCTCGATATTTCCTTTCTAGAGATCTCGTTCTTCATCGGACCTGAGGGGCCACCAACACGAATAGGGTAAGTCCGGCATACCATTATGACTTTTCTGACTCTGCGCGGCGAAATGCCCGCTTCGGCAATGCAACCGGACACTGTTGTGTCCCGTGAGGTCACCCAGGGGTAACCTCCATGATGCAGACTTAGGGAGGTTCCTTGTGTGCCTTCTAGAAGGACCTTCTTGTTGCTCTGAATGATGTCCTCAAGTTTGGAGACCGTGTCAGCAAGGTAGGGCTTTAGCTCAGGCACATCCTCAGCCAGACGCACATCACCGTCCGGATCTCGATTAAGTATTTTCCTCGCAGTAGCACTACCCACACCTTGCCCCGTGGACGAAATCTTCCCGACGAGATTCTTCTGCTCCTCCTCTATATCGGCGTCTTCAATAATCATCGCTTTCTTGTCAATGAATAGCCGGTCAGCCGAGATCTGTGTAAATAGAATCTCCTTTTCGAGCACTGGCAATCTTATCACTGAACCTGCGCCGAGTATGATCGTCGCATTTTGGTTTCTCATTGTTCCAGAAGGAAGGTGATGGAAGGTTTTTATGTCTTTCTTCTTCAATATTTTTTCGTAGACCTTATGCCCGGCATTAGGGCCGCCTACACGAACCAAACAATCATACTCTGGTGCCAAATGAGCAGCTATGTGGCCCTTACCCTCACTGCCGTATTGCCCCCCTATCAATACATCGACTAGCGGCACTGCCGATCTGGGATAGAGATTTAGGTGTGCAGCTGCACGAACCAGAACATCGCCAGGCTCAATGTTGTCCGTATGTATATTTACATCTGAAATCTCCGACAATTTGCCGACATTTCTCTCTGTCTTGTTTCTCGCTACTTCTGCGTAGGACTTCAGTTCCGAGAATTTCGATATTCTCTTCTTGTATCTAGTTTCCAGAGTCGCCAGCGAGGCCGTCACATGGATATGATAGATCTGAGACCCCATGGTGGAGCCGTTAGAACCAAATGTCTTTCGAATATGCTTGGCCTGTTCAGCGATACGTATTGCATCTATAACAATAATCCCTTCCGAGAGATCGCGATCATTGATCAGCCGGGCGAGCCCGTCGGCAACCCATTTCCCGCCATCGTGCTTATCCAGGTCTTCGCCTGCTTTTTGAAACTTTTTCCGCGACATCTCACCTGACGGATCTAACCGGTCCTTCAGCAGCTCATTTGTCTTAACAATGGTCGCGTCGTATCTTTCCCTAAATCCAGCAGCCAGCTCCGATTTACCGGAACAGACTGGTCCAGATAGCAAAATGATTTTGAAAGGCAAAGGCTGCTACTCCTTGTAATCAAGATTGCTGCGTCAAAGCAGCGAAGCTTGCCTACTCTGTTTTGGCGTGAAGTCATAGACATTGACCTCTACACCACGGCGTATCAGCGCCTCATCGATGAGTTCTTCAATTACGGACCAATCTCCGCGCGCATTTCCCGTCCCTATCCTTGGCATATGGACGCTGGCACCTAGTTTGTATGCGCGATGCGCCAAATTTTCCAAACATGTTTCTAAAGCGCCGTAGCGCACCCTTGGCGTACTGGATCTTCCGAAACCGTGCTGAGCTACCATAGAGAACGCGTGCAAATCATCTTCGGGGGAAAAAAAGTGCGCCCGACCCAACTTAAGATTTTCTGTATCGAACTGTGCCCACGCCTTAAAATCTCTCTGAACATCAGGATAGCGTCGTTTCAGAGCAACGGCGAAACCACCTCCTCCCCAATTGGGAGTTCTGTCATTTACGATGTGAGCGATAATCTTCGGCCCAGTACCTCCTGGATTAGAGGCATCACCTTCGTGGAATAAAATTCGCGGCGTTTCGTTTTTGTTGCTTTCTTGCGCATGGATAATGCCTGCAATTCGCGGATATTTTTGACCAGGGTAAGGTGGAAGGCCAACGCATTCCAATAGAAGCGGCTTTTTGACACCAGGGAAATGTTGTTTGCCTACTACCGTGTAACCTATAGCTGTGCACTCCTCCATGACATCACTCTCTATCGTCGCGCTGGAGACACTGCGGTATCTCCAGCTCTTCGAACCAATCACATAATCCATTCTAAACCTAACCTGGGAACTACGACCGTCCAGCCTGGAGGCACAGAATATGGCTAACGGCTTCGCGGTTAGTTTTGAGAGTCGGATTAACAATGCTTCCGTAGATACATCGAACTCTTTGCGAAGTGATAGGACTTGTTGTATCGAGATGTCGTCGTCATGAAATTCTGGATTGCTCCCGATCGGCATGACCAACTCGGAAGCGCCAATATTACATAGGGCCTCAAGCTGCCATTCATCTGTGCCAGCTTCAGTTTTCTGACGATAGCGGACTTGCTCGTGGCAATCTGGAAAGAAGCTATGCGCTAATTCGTGCGCAATCGAGAACCTGATTCTCCCTCGGGGCCTATTTGGATTGTATTGGATATGTAGCCCTCGCTTGCCATCCGAAATTGTCCGTGCGTCTTCCACTTCGCTCGTTGCCGAAACTTTGATGCCTAACATCTCAGCCAACTTTATCGGGTCGAATGGCGGGCCATTCCAGCCTTGCTCCATTGCATGCAAAGCAACACTCTTCGCCTTTGTTTCCATCACTGATACCGGCTCGGCCCCGGCTGCAAAGTCTAAAACCGAGGCATGAGTCCAACTAACTTCGTTTTTGGGCATGGCTAATCGGCTCCCAAAGATTGGTTCGGACTTAAGGCCATAGCGTGGAATGTTTCAAGATTAGTATTACTCCTTCGATTTAGAAATTCGGTTGGGCTACGGCCCAACAGGTCATCGGACAAAAAGGCACGGAAATCGCTAACACATCCATCTGTTAGCATTTGAAGCACACCATTCGACATCTGACCGATGTCGTATTTGCCAAGCGGAATGGCCAAAAGCTGCCGCTCAAAACCGCTAATGTCATACTATTCCTCTTAGTAGCAGATTACTAACCTGCGCCCGCAATGCAGACCGGACGCGTCGCCTTTTCAAACACATATTCAAAATCACAGTCTGGTAACAGTTGCTTCTCCCTCCTTCCAGACTTCTAGCTGTTGCGCTGTGATACCCAAGCCAACAATTGCACCCGCGTGAAGAGACGAAAGGTCTGCAAGAGCGCCAGCAGTAAACCTGTCGGGCTCCTCGATGCTCTGTTCTTTACAGAATCCCAAAATGTGCCGCTCCACATCTTCACCATGCAAGTTGTTTGCAACAACCTGACCCATGACCTGTTTTCTTTGCTGTCGGTATTGCACTCGATAAGCGTCAACTTCTCCTATCGACTCCTTGACTCCATCGTACAGCGCGCAAGATCGCTGATAGGCATGGCTAAAGACTTCCGCCATCGGCGAAACATCATTTTTCTCATAGATAAGTAGCATCGCTGCATTGTAGTCCTGGCGCGATATATCAGTGAAACTCAGGGGGCATAAATTGTCTCTAATGAAGGGAATATTGGAGGCGAGTCGTGCGGTACGCTTATTTACATCCTCGAACGCTTGCAGATAGGACATTTGAACAAGCAGGAACAGGCTTTGCTCGAAAGGGTCAGTGATCTGCTTACTCTTAAGTAGCAGGAGCTCCAAACACTCGCGAATCAAATGTGGATTACTGAGAGGCGTATAGGTAGACCTGCCAATATTGACTTCCATTGTCCGTATGTTCCCGCAACTGTTTGGGTTTGCGAGCAAGTCCTGTGAAAGTAAGTTATGGAGATTCAGAATCGTGAATGAATTGAGCTCAATATCTTGTGCATTCTCGACAAGAAAAAGAATAGCCTCCTTATGGTTCATGATCATGACGCTGTCTTCATGCAGCTTGCCTTCCGCTGTAATGCCTTCGCGCACAAGCCTCTCGGTATCCAATAGACTGTAGGTATTTCCCTCCAATCGGCTGGAGTTGTACGAAAGATCGATCAACAATCTCTCGCATATTTGTTTTGCATAAGTACCTGCAGCCACGGTCTCTTCCACACGCTGGCCGATTGACCCCAATTTGTCCCTTATCTTCCTCGAAACATAATATGTCTCATTAGGGACATATTTTTCGAGAAACTCTCTGTTATAGGACACAATTTCACGTGTATGCGGTGGTTGATCAAGAATTTTCAGAGCTTTCAGGCTAGATTCCGAGAAGAATGGGTGCTCACCGGCCTTAATCTCAGGTGTATTTGTCCTTAATTCTTCTTCCGGTGCTTTTGAGACAGGATGGTATTTTGTGCCCCTTCGATCTCCAGTCTTCGTCACCTGACCAGATATGACAAGTGCGGACAACCTTCTTTGTAATGTCTTGCTTTCAATCTGAAAGCTAGATTTTTCAGCTATTTTTCCACGACTTAACCCTTTCGGATTTCGCTCCAAAATATCTAGAATTTCCTGAATCTGTCTCTTCTGCGCCTCACTCATAACTGTCCTATACTCTGTCCCTTATCTAGATATTTGTCCCTTATTGAATTTAGGGACATTCCTAAGAAATATCAAGTCCTTTATCTAGTAACATCAAATACCAGTTCAGATTACGGTCTCTTTCCTCTTCAAGGGGTGAAGGGTCCCAATCAGAGGCCATGAGACCTATAGCCTGGGGATTGTAGCTGAGAGAATCCTATCTTATTGTTTTTATTAGACTAATCGAAGATATGCCAAGCTTACGAGACCGCGCAGGCTTGAAGCTCCAGCCACTTTAGATCGATATGAGAAAAACAGCGCCCTACCTAGCATCTGAACACGCAGCAGGCCGTCCTAGGCAAAATCCTCACCATAGTGGGTAAACGCTATTGTGGATGAATCATGGTCGATTCGAGAAATCAGAAGCCCTGACAAGCTTTGGGGAAACCTCTCCTTCAATTCCCCAAGCCGAACGAAATCCCTGGATAGCAGAACGTTTCTACCATCATCTTCGACATGCAGCCTTACGAAGGTCTCCTCATGAACATCAGCAGAATCGTCCCATATCGGATTGCCAGTGTATTCTCGCTTTGTCCATACACTATTGGCAGGTCTTGAAATATTACTCGTGAAATCGAGCCACAATGGGGCTGTCTCGCTCGTCGGCCATTCACCGGCACTGAACAATGAACTCACCTCATCTGATTCAAGCCACGCCTTCAGACCAGCGCCATCAACAAATGTGGCTACCGTACTCTCGACTGCGCTGATAGCGGCAAGTCTAGAAGAAAACCCGGCCTGCATGAGCACCGATGCGGCAATATTGAGCGTCCCCGTTTCGAGAGCAGGCACGGCCAGCGAGAGCTCAAAATCATCGATCGAGAAATCTCCTACTTGGTCTTGATTTGCTTGAGCCCTGACTCGAATAGCCTCCATGCCCCAAGGGAGGCGATAGACAAATGCGTCCTCAACAAAATCTAAAGTTTGAGAAGAGGAATCGGGGGATATATCACTTATCCTGTGCCCCTTGAGCCAGCCAGACAACAACTCTACCCAATTACCGGGGATATCTTTTGGAGCAAAGGGCGAAATTTCGAACAGTATCTCGGCCATCCTGACATACGCCGCGATGGCGTTCTCCGCCTCCCCGGCAGCGATCGCAGCGTTTATTTGGACAAGGCACTCATTGGCCTCAGGGGCAATGGCGTCTAGTTGATGCCCGGAAGATAGTCCTATACCAGCTAGGTAGTACCCCTTCCGCTGAGCGCTGGTTGAGTTGCTCCATATGTATGAGGCTCGCTCCTTAATGAAGGTGTCGCACACTGCTCGAACCGCTTCACTTCGCCGGTTAAGTCGACGCTCCCACAGCGAAGATGCCAGTACACGGTCTAGTTCTACCGTCAATTGTTCCAACGGAATGTCGTACTCTCCCAGGAGGTTCAATATCGAGGTGTCCAGAAAGGCAATATGCTTGTCCCACTGCGTTTCGGCTTGCTCCGCAGAGTCAGCAGCTTCGTTTGCTAAAACCGGAAACTCCCAGGTCGGGGCATTATTCAGAATGTAATGCATCAGTTGATCCATCGAAGGCTTTCCTCCCAAAGCCGCCTGTATCCGGACGAGGAGTGAAACAACGAGCCGAAAAAGCCCACTTTCGAGCGACAATGCTTCTGCTTCGGTCTTCAGAGCCTCCCAATCCCGCCGCCGCCTGGCCACAACATCAAACATGGGGTACAAAATCAGCCCTTCCACATCCACAAAGGCTCGCCCGGCGCGGCCAATAATATTTTTGAACTCCGGTGCCTTAATGAGCTCTCCATTCCGATGCAATGAATGAAACAGGATGGTTGTCGCAGACAGATTGAGGCCCTGAGCGAGAGTGGGTGAGGAAACAGTGACCCGCAAGATACCTGCCTGCAAGAGCCTCTCTACCTCGCGGCGAAACGGGGATGGCAAAGAGCCATGGTGCACTGCGACTCCCAGCTTTAAGCATTTCAGAATGGGGTGGTTTCGTCCCAACCACTCTTCTCCAGCGGAAAGGGCAAGCTGAATGGAGGGATCATTATCAGGAAGCAGCGGCTGAATGAAACCTTGTCGGTGCGCGGTGATTATCCTGTCTGCGTACGGTTCCACTGATTTTTTCAAAGGGCAAAATATCAACACAGAATGCCCCTCACTTAGCAGCTTCCAGGTAGCGGAAATAACAAGCTCGTGCTGATCTTTGGGGAAATTTCGCTGACGCTGAGCTGTTTGAGGCGGAACCGCTTCGATATAGGTAGGCACAAAGGAGCGTTCATCGCCAATATTGAGCTCAAGCCACGCTCTGTTGTGGTCCCCTTGCCAACGCAATTCGCCAAAGCGTAACCGCGTGGGTCGCCAGTCCGAAACGATCGCGTCGCCCTCTTCATCTCGACGAAGCCAGGAAACAAAATCCTCGAACTCCTCACCATCGGGAAGAATGGCGGACAGGCACACCACTCGCCTTGAATGGGCGTCTGGACGCTTCAACAACCTCTGGATCTGTGTTTCGTAACGTATTTCCCGCTCGTTTAGACCAATCATATGTCCTTCGTCGAGAACGATAAGACCGACATCTTCCAGAATTTCAGGCTCGCTTCTGAGCGCGAAGTCGACTTTCTCGGGTGTGGCAACAACGATGTGGCTGCCTTTCAGAGCATCTTGTTCATACCTGCTAGTTCCTATGCTGCCGTATAGCGTTGATATCGAAAATCCGAGCGGCGAAAAAGTCTTGCCCAAACTGGCTTCCGTTTGAGCCGAAAGCGCCCGTAAAGGTGTAACAAATATCACGCGCCGCCCTCCGGCTAAACACCGAAGAATGGCCAGCTCCGCAATTCGTGTTTTCCCCGCACTCGTGGGCAAGGAGGCAACCAAATTGTCGCTTTCATCAATAGATCGCCTCGCTGCCTCAAGCTGAGAGGGCCAGAGTTCAATCTCTGCCTTTCCTCGACAGTACAGCGATGCGATAAATAGCGCCCTGAGATCGCACCAGGCGGGCACCTGGTCGCCAGGCAAAAGCGGTAAAACGCTATGGAAGCTAGTGCTCCAAAGATCAGACAGCAACTTTATGGCTAATCTATGAGCCCACCACTGGGTAACGAGCCCAAGCTCACTGGAGCTCTCTAACCCGATACGTATCTTGCCAATGGCATCGAGAAAAAGCGCCTCGTCACCTGTCTCCAGGTACAATATAAAAGTGCCCAATGAGCTATAGAAGTTGCCTGTAAGAGCGAGGTCAATCGCCTCGATATGCACTGAAGCTTCATCTTGCCCTACGCCCTCGCCATCAGTTGGCTCATCTACCTCCTCCATCGATTCTTCCAGAAAGGCGCGCAGATTATCGTCAGACACTCGATCGCTATCGCACCATCGACGCACTTCTATATCTAGCCTGTCTATGGAGCGGCGCATGAGCATCGAAAGTGCATCTTCCAAAGCAGATGTGTTTGGTTCGGCCCTGAGCGTCTCTAAAAGCGAATATGCTCGTGCAGAAAACCTTCCCAGATGAAATGCACAAGCTGCGATAGTGATGTGAAAGCCATACTCGGGATGATGCCTGTCGCTGTTGGCAATCGCTGCCTCGATAGAGTTCCCTGCTTGCTCGAAACCACGTCGAGCCAGGCTCCCATCTCCATTCTTGTCACCTAGCTGGAGCGCCAGGGAAAGAAGACCGTAACCATATGACAGCAAGTTGTAACCCAGCGCCTTAGGATAGTTGGGGTGTCCCTCGGGTAGATCGCCGTCCTTCATAATCATTGAGCGACTTTGACCCTTCGCAAGAAGGTCATGCCGAAATCCGACTTCCAGCGTCTCGCTTAGAGCGGCCTCTAGATCTTCGACTCTCATTCTTCACTCCCAACAAGAGCAAAAACCTCTTGCACTATAGAGGTATGGTACGCCGAATGAACGGCGACTGTGTTCTGATAGAAATTTCCACAATAGGAACATTGGTCAGCTTTGAGGTAAGCCTGCGGATGGTTCGAGCTATATGTAAAAAGCATATGTTCTATCTGGTCATCATCCACATCAAGTTTTGATTGAAACACCAGAATTTGGTCGGCCTTTTCTTCCTCGCCTATTTCATAAAGTCGATCGGCGACAAACCCGAGTGAATGAGGCGATGGACGACCATCGTGGGAATCAAGCGCTTCTCTTGCAGCATCTACTACGCTTTGCGAAAGCTTCTGCCTGCTCTTCGCTTCTACTTTGAGAAACGCGATATCCTCGATATCCTCCGCCGGGAAATAGACGCCTATTGCGTCATCTCCCCTCATCGACATATTGCGATGGTCCTTCCAACACAACCGGTTTATTGGAGCTTCAAATTCGGTTTCGGCGTTGATGTACTCCGTAGCGATGATCTCGCCGAGATCACCAGACATTATGCTTTTCGAAGTTGGTAGCTTATCGGCCAAATACGCTGCTGCACGGGGCTTACCCAAACGGGCCATTACGGTCGCATAGTTCGAAGCGAGGTGGCTGGGTACGACCGATGCCAATTGATGAACGGCTTTATCGGCATCAGTAATCTCAAGTAGCTTGATGCCATAGCCATCTTCGTTGTGCTCAGCCCCTTGAGTCCATTCAACAAAATCAACCGCCATCAACTGCGCTCCCACCTCTAAATTATCACCACATGCGGCTCACTTGATGCAAAGCTCACAATGCCCTCACACCCATTGTATTCCTCGCAACAATACTACTACAGCTCTTCAAAGCTAATCGGATTCGCAAGCATCGCTCAAGAGCTGATTTTCAGAGTAGAAACCCAACATTCAACCTGTAAGTAACACACAGGTTAAGGTCTAACCAACGAATCGCAGGCGTTTAAGCATGGTTTCTTGCCACAAATTTGCCACAAGTCGGTTCAGGGCGATTCAGAGAAGTAAGGGAAACTGCGGCTCACAGAGGAATGCAAATTTGGCCGAAAACTTACGAATTACTGGCTATTACGGTAAGTGGCGGGGGTCTAAGTGTCTGATATTGTTGGTGGAGCGGGCGACCGGGATCGAACCGGCATATTCAGCTTGGAAGGCTTAGAATGATTGTGCAATTCCAACCTGTTAACCACCACTTGCCACAGATTTGCCACAGGTTTTTAGCACAGAATTCGCCAGTGCGTTCGCAGCGTCCTTGTGAGCCTGCTCATTTCCTCTTATCAAATGCCCATAGTTGTTGAATGTAATCTCGATCTTCGAGTGGCCCATGACCTTCTGGATGTACTTGAAATCCTGATTGCTCTCGATCAGCTTTGAGGCGTAGTAATGACGGAGGCTATACATCGAGTATTTTGGCCTGGAGTGGCCATTTTCGCCCGTCTCCATCAGATCTGCTTCCCGCATCAAAGGGAGCCATGCGTTGTGATAGAGGTTAGTCAGAAGCATAGGTTTCCCGCCTGCGGTTCCAAAGAGCAGATCGCCATCCTCGAAACGGCCCATATTCCGCCATTCATGAAGCATCTCGGATACAACATTTGGTAGCGCAATCTCTCGTTTGGCCGCTCTCGATTTCACCGGTCCAACAATACCCGTTTTATCCGCGCGCTGAGTAACAGCCACTGAGTTAGGGCTTAGATTACAGCTAGGCAGGCCTCTATATTCGGATGGCCTCATACCTGAAAAACCGGCGAGATAAAACATAGGGCGATATTTCTGCCAAGCATCCCGCTTTTGCGAATGGCCAGAGCTCGCAAGCCTATCGATAGCTTCATAGAGCTCACCCATCTCAATGTCACTTGGAATTTCCACTTCCTTGTCTTCATACCGGCCACCGGATTTGATACTCACGCCTGCTGCAGGGTCGTTCTTCGAGTATCCCTGCAGCATCATTTCCAGTAGTACAGAGTGGAACGAAGATAAACAGCGCCGCGCAAGGTCACGGCTCTTGTTCTCGAGAAGCCACGAGCGAAAAGCGATAACATCGGTTGGCAGCAATTCATTGACGTATTTTTCCCACCTGTACTCGCGTATCACTTTGGCTCGGCGTCGGTATTCAACTAAGGTTTGAGGCTCCACTTTCTCTCGGCCATCCCGACCAATATTCTCGCAAACGTTTAGCCAAAGATTCACTGCATCAACAACGCTGATGGGTTTGTGGACTCCTGGCTCGCCAGGTCCTTCTATGATCCGCTCAGCGAGAAAGTGTCTAGCGGCCTTTACCGTGCGGAATGACTTGAACGCATAACCAGAGCTGGTCGCATTCGAAGGGTAGCGCACCTGGTAGGTGGTACCTGTTTTTCCTGTTCTTTTTCTTATATCGGACATTCTTATTCATAGCGCAGTGTGCCACAACGGATCAATCATATTCTGGCGTCAGCGCGTTGTTTTCCGCTTCTAATTGACGATTGAGATAGATCCCCAAAAGCGTATTGCGATCAATTTTTAACTTCTTATCGATGGGGTCTATAAAGAAAGGCAGCTTGCGTCTTCCATGACCATCCATCTCGGCAGCACGCTGCATCTGGCGTGAGTTCAGGACAATTCCAAACTCAGAAAGGGCTGATCTCGCTTGTTCAAGATCCAAATAACATGGTTTAGACATGACGCTTCCTTTGTCAACTACAGTTCGTAGTCCTCAGCGGCGCAGCGATAGGGCCCATTGCAAAAAATCACTTGCACTTCTTTGCCATGTAGATCACGGCAATAAATCTCATCTCCAAACCCGTTTGTTGGAGTGATGTAGAGAGTGACTTTCTTGGAATGACGAACTGAATATTGATCTTCGAGCACTAGAAGCTGTTCAAAGATTGCCTGCCTTAAAGCAGGAATAGAGAGTTCGCCCTGAAACTTTATTTTCATGCGAAGGTCTCCGCAACAGGGTTACATTTTAATGATACAACTCAAAGTATTAAGAAATGCTTTACGCATCCTGCTAGTAGACTCGTCACTCTTGTAGCGGAGGGAAGCGGTTTCAGGTCCAAACCACAAATACCATTCCAGAGAGTATTAGTCGCGCCTCCGGAATCCGCTTCGATGGGAGACCTCGAAGTATGATCGCAGTATCTGATGCTCAAAAATTCGTCCCGAGTCTACATGTGTACTATCCTTAGCTGACTAAGTTAGGATGCTGGCACTCTAAAGGGCATGCAAATCTTCCTGGCTCGTATAGTATGTAGCTTGATCTGCAGAGGGCGTTATACTGACAAGTCATTCTCGCGACATTGAAGGCCAGCAGTTGCTATAATCCTGCTGCACATAGGTGAGGACGCTAGATGAGCTGGGAAAGAATAAGAAGTAGAGTAGCGGAACTAGCGAAAAGCGCGTCGTCCTGGATAGGAGTATTTCGAAGTATAGCGTGGGCTATCGGCTTTTTCGTCGCGATCGGCATCGCGCTGATCGCCTTAAGTGATGCAGTGCTTGGTACAGACAAGATTGCATCAGCACAACAAATTGCGGTGTCGTTTTTATTGTCAATTTCACTCATGGCAGCAATGCTAATGTGGATGATTAGGCTATACCGCCGAGATAGAAGCACGTTGTTCCAGGCTCTTCGCGGTACTGTTGAGCAGGACGCCCTTGTCTCTAAGTCGATGAATCAACTTCGCGCTAGAATTCGCGCTAAGCAGAAACAGCTTTCAAAGGGTGCCAAGCTAATATCTGTTAGAGACAATCCTGACGAATTGGGAAAGGTGGCTGAACAGGTCAATGCGTTTCAGCAAAACTATATTCATGAGCTGTTCGACCTCTTGGAACAAGCGATACCAGATGTTCTGCTCCGACTGAAGAATAAAACAGAAGCTATCTTGAGTATATTCGGATGCAGTAACAGTAGAATAAAAGTCTTGTTCATTACAACTGACTCGGAAAATAGCAAGCGAGTTAGCGAAGCAACGATAGCCAAGATAATTCCAGATACGCTGAGTGCTCAAACACTAGATGACCCAACTCTGATCGGAAAAAAGGTCTCGGAATTCAAGCCACTGCTCAGGGCCGCGCAAGATATTACCAATGGGCACTTCTATTGCACGAACAATTCCGACGACCTCACAGAAGACAATTTTCCAGAGACCGTGATAGCTAGAAATTCTGTAGTTATAGTTAAAGCCGCGACTCATACTTCGCACTCTGAGGTCAAGGTGGACGGTTTTCTCTGCATATTTATTGAGAATCCAAAGAACCACGAAGTCCTGCTTACCGAAACACAAGAACGCGACCTACTACTGAGGTCGAGTAACGCAGTGATGTATCAAATTGACTCTGTTTACAGCAGTATCTATGTTGGATTTAACAGGTTCGTCAATGAACAGCTCGAAGAGATTAGAAAATCGATTGAACACTTTAAGAAGCAACTTGAGCGTCAGAATAAGAGCGATAACGACGATGGACCAGAGACATACTTAGGCCGTAGAAACCGTTAGGAGAAAACATCATGTCCTCAGACGACAGCAACGTCACTCAACTTCCAATTAGAAGTGAAATTCCAAAAGCCGTTCCGTTAAGCGAGTCAATATCTCAATCCATAAGAAAATCATGGGAAGAGCGAGCGTCAGACAAGAAGCAGTTTCTGGAGATGCTTGAAGAGTCTGGAATCAAATTGCCGGATTGTGAAGAAAGCGCCTCGTGCGATTTTGGTGACCGAACGCCCGCCTAATTTATCTGGCGCAATGCTCCGGGGCTTCTGGTTGAGTGATCTCTTTGAGTTGAGCTCTGGGGGCGAAAATTCACAGTTTTTAGTGTGCAATGTACTCGAGGGAACGGAGGTTTCCGAGGGCCCTATCAGGCCAACTTTCGCCATGCTTCGCGACTAGCGGATAAACCTAGACAGGACATCGACGAAGGTAGAGATCAAGTGAATATTCAGGGGGTCGCTTCGGAATGTACCTCCAAGATGATTCAATGAAAGGTCATCCCTTGCCTCACCAGGTTGCAACAAGCGCCCGCTCAACCTTGCACCGCAGACTCAATAGACAAGCTCCGAAATAACGCGTCCAGCGCGCCGCTGTCTAACAAGTTCGAGAAAATAGTTGGGCACCAAGCCATCGGCATGCCCGCCTCGTGCTAGCACACCGTCGCCGCGATTTATCCTCCCAACAACCGCTTCTTTAACTTAACTGCGCCCCTCTTTTATTAGAGAACCTAGCCAGAAAGCCACACACCAAATAGCTCAGTCTAAATGCTCTACGCATCCCGTTAGCAGCCTCCTCGACCATTGGAAAAAGCGAGGCGGTTTCGAGGCGAGCACGCCCCTATGTATCGGTATCCTAATTTCCTGGTTCTACTAGGAGGCAGACCAATGACTGCGCCCCCGGATCGATCCACCGATAAATCGACGACGCTCAACGGCTTGGCATGACAACCTTACAAGTGTTGCCCAGACTCATCCGAATGCGCGACGCCCCCAGATATCTGGGAATGGATCGGCACGCGTTTTCGGAGCTCGTTAGGCCATTTCTCACAGAAATTCCCATCGGAATCCAGGGAATCGCCTTTGACCGCCTTGAATTGGATGCTTGGGTGGAGGAGTATGTGAGGTGCAACGGGCGTCGTCCGAAAATCCACAAAGTGGAGGACGACATATGTCAAAACGCAACCAAATGCCGGGGCTCCGTCTCAAAGGCGGTATCTGGCAAATTGAGAAAAGATGTAAACATGTCGAAGGCGGCTGGCTCCGTGAAAGCACGGGAGAAGCTAGCCGAGCTGAGGCAGAAAAATACCTGATCAAGCGATTGGCAGGTATCGAGGAACAGGTTAGCAGGCGGTCTGACGCTGTGTTTCTCTTCGAGGAAGCTGCATTGCGCTACCTTGAGGATATTGCACATCGGCCATCTGTCGATTCCATGGCCTATCATTTGGACCAATTGTTACCTTTCATTGGTCACTTGGCATTGGAGCTGATCCATGACGGCACGCTTAAGCCGTTTGTTGATCACGAAAAGGGGCGCGGTATGGCCCCAAAGACGATCAATAACGGGATCATCGCCGTAACGGCGATATTAAACCGAGCTGCAAGAGTTTGGCGTCATGAGGATGGTCGGCCTTGGCTACGCCAAGCCCCACCGAAGCTCACGCGGTTATCGACAAAAGGCGCTCAGGCTCGCCCCTATCCGCTGTCCTGGAAAGAGCAAGGTAGGTTGTTTAGAGCTCTTCCGGAACATTTGGCTGACGCTGCTTTGTATGCTGTGAATACAGGATGCAGGGAATTGGAGGTTTGCCAGCTACGCTGGGATTGGGAGGTAAAAATAGCGGACCTAGGTCTATCTGTTTTTGTCCTGCCAGAGACGATCACCAAAACTCGCACAGAACGTGTCGTCGTGCTGAACTCGATCGCTAGCAGTGTTATCGCTAGGAAACGAGGCCAACACCCTAAATACGTCTTCACGTACCGGGAAAGGCCAATGCTCCGGTTACACAATCAGGGATGGCGCAGAGCGTGGAGAGTCTCCGGGCTTCCAACAGATAAAGGAGTGCTAAAAGGCGTGCACAATTTGCGGCACACATTTGGACGAAGGCTTCGGGCTGCAGGTGTGCCTCTCGAGACCCGGAAATCGCTTTTGGGGCACGCGAATGGTGACATTACCACGCACTATTCAGCCGCAGAGTTAGGAGAGTTGATAGATGCATGCGAGCGTATAGTTGATCGCTCTATTGCGCAAACTCCGACCCTGACTTTGGTGCATCAAAGCGGCCAGAGTGCGGTGTCGGAAAAGTGTCGGAACGAAAATGACGAGTTAGTGGAGGCTAACCTGCAATTTCTTTGATAGTGGTGGGCCGTGCTGGATTCGAACCAGCGACCAATTGGTTAAAAG
>TARA_R110002049_G_scaffold78973_1_pt1 | contig 24921 bp, 21 predicted proteins | sample TARA_R110002049 | Tara Oceans TARA_R110002049 (sample SAMEA4396941) | marine metagenome | biome: Polar Biome; feature: [SRF] surface water layer (ENVO:00010504); material: water (ENVO:00002006), including particulate matter (ENVO:01000060) such as... | depth 5 m
TGGATTGGAAAGATTTCCAATTGATGTTAACCAGATTGCCTATGTGCAAAAAGGACAGCCATATGGTGTTTTTTATGGCACGGCTTTCGCTAGGGATGAAGAGGGCAACTATCTTATAGAAGAAGGTGGCGGCGGTGTTCTACAAGCTACATCAGATGCGGTTATTGGAGATCCGACTCCCGATTTTAAAATTGGATTTACCAACACCCTTAAATATAAAACTTTAAGTCTGAGAGCTCAGGTTGACTGGAAAGAAGGAGGGGATTTTTCATCATCAGGTTTGGCTGCACTATTGGGTAGAGGGGTAACCAAAGATACCGAGGATCGGGAACGCACATATATTATACCTGGTTTTTATGGCAACCCAACTACAGGGGAAGCCATACTTGATGGTTCTGGAAACAAAATTCCAAACACGACACAAATCACAATGAACAACCTATATTTCTCGCCTACCACCAATAGTAATACTTTTGGTATTAACACAGTAGATGAGGGCACCATTTATGATGGTACGGTATATAGGTTAAGGGAAGTTGCCTTAGCATACGATTTACCCAAAAAGTATCTTGAGAAAACATTTATTGGTTCTTTATCCATCGCCCTAATTGGTAATAATCTTTGGTATTTTGCACCAAACGTGCCTAAGTATACCAATTACGACCCAGACGTAACTGCCTATGGAGCATCCAACCTACAAGGCATTGAAACTCAATCTGCGCCAAGTTCCAAAAGATATGGTTTTAAGATTAATGTAACATTTTAATAAAAAGAACTATGAAAAATATATTCAAAATAAATCTGAAAGGCCGTACCATGTTCGCCGCAGCATTGGTATCCTTACTTTTCTATAATTGTAGTGACTATTTGGATGTGAATACAGATCCCAATAACCCTACGGTAGCACCCTTGGATCAGTTATTGACCAATATTGAAACTAATTTTAACGATATCACTGAATTTGAACTTTATTCGGCAGAAATACTTTCTGCATATGTACACCAATTTACATACCGTGAGGAACAAGATCAATACGGAACAAGGCAAGATAATTCTACTATACAGAATTCATGGGACAATGCCTATTCGGTATTTGGCGAAACCGACATTATCATTAACCAAGGGACCGAGGAAAATGAAATGATCATGGTAGGTATGGCTAAAATTATCAAAGCATATACAGCAACCATTATTGTGAACATATGGGGTGATGCTCCATTTACGGAAGCGGCACAATTGGCAAATGGGTTAGTGAGCCCTGTATTTGACAAACAGGAAGATATCTACCAAAATGCCCTGACATTAATCGATGAAGGTATTGCGAACATCAATAGTGGCCAAGGACAAAATCCTGGCACCCAGGATCTATTTTATGGTGGTAGCATATCTCAATGGAACAGGTTTGCCAATACCCTTAAATTAAAGCTCTATAATGAGATTAGATTATCAAGCATGTTTGATGCCGGCAAACTCAGCACCTTGGTTGCTGCAGATAATTTCATGTCCGGGATTGCAGATGATTTCGAATATCCCTATTCAACAACACAGTCCCCTTCTGATGAAAGAAATCCCCTATACACAGATTCTTATTTGGCTGGACAGGCTGCGCATTATGCCAGTCCTTGGTTCTATGAGATCTTAAAAGGTTGGAACCCGAACATTCACAATGGGGTTGAGGATCCAAGACTTCCTTACTATTTCTTTAATCAATTAACTCCAGGACAATTGCCTCCAGATGTTGGGGATCCAACAACAGGTGACCCTAAGGCGGATTATTGGGATAAAAACACAGGATTCCATACCATTAGATTTGGTAGCGTAAGTGCCAATAGGGATTTTGCTTCCAGAAATTCTTCGACTTATCCAGGAATATATCCTGCAGGGGGCAAATACGATGATGGTCAAGGTGGAGCCGCCGATACTAATGCAGGGACAGGTGCTGCTCCCCACAGAATTCTAACATATCATGAATTTTTATTTATTCAGGCCGAATTAATTCAGGCAAGCTTGATAGCTGGGGATGCGAAGGCAAAATTGGAAGAAGCCATGACCGCTGCTTTTGCAAAAGTAGATCAGGTAGTCAGCAATTCAGAAACAAGTCAATCTGTCCCAAAACTTATCGGCTCTACTGGAGTATCTGATTTTATCGAGGGCATTTTGGTCGAATTTGATGAGGCTTCCGATGCAAAGAAAATGGAAATTATCATGACCCAAAAATGGGTGTCCACCTTTGCTGACCCCTATGATCAATACAATGATTACAGAAGAACAGGGTATCCTGTTTTGGCAAATCCTGTAGGACCTTCTCCTGAATATCAATTAGACAATGGAGATGCCTGGCCTTTGATTGACAGTGAAACAACATTAACAAGACCTTTCCAGCTTTCTATATTCTGGCCACAGGCCGAATTGAACGTTAATGAAAATGCACCTGCCCAAAAAGATGCAACAACGTATAAAATATTTTGGGACAATTAATTCATAAAATTCATATCATGAAAAACATATATATATTAGGCCTCTTTTTAGCGCTATTTGCGCTAAATACGTCCTGCGATGATGACGGAGGCACTTCGGCAATCTCTACGACCAATGGTGCTCTACCCGATTTTAAAATGGTAGCTGGAAGTCCAGATTTTATTGACCTTACAGGAATAGCAAATCTAAACTTACAATTCACAGTTGGTGTAGGTGTAGGAGAACCTACATCCTTTGACCTAAAGGCATATTACCTTACTGTAGATGGCGAAGTATACGGGCCAATTACTTTGGATGCAGGTGTTACCGAATTTCCTAAGGAGTATTCATTTAGTGGGACCCAAATTATAGCTGCCTTTTCAGAACTAAATAGTGCTGCTGATATACAGGTAGGAGATGTTTTGAAATTTTTCACATCTTATACATTTGCAGATGGTTCCAAACTTGAAGTCCTTAATAGTAAAGGAGAACCCAATTATTATGCTGCAGATTTCAACACTTATCCCGATTTTACTGTTAAATTGGATTATGTCGTGTCCTGTCTATCAGATTTGGGAGGTACCCATACATACGTTACCACCAATCTTCAAGCAGCCAACAGTGACACACCCTGCCCTGATGGAGAAGTTACCGGGACAGTTACATGGACTGATCTAGGTGGAGGTAACTACCTTACTTCAGATTTAGGTTTCGGACAATATGAATCATCATGCTGGAGCGATGGTCCTGCAACTAGTGGCGGGGCTACCTTTAGTGAAGTCTGTGGCGAAATAATTTCCGGAGGATTGGACCAATATGGTCTTGAATATACTTGGGTAATTACTGATGTAAACGGTCCAGAATTAACCATGACCTGGACTAATGATTACGATGATTCCGGTGAAGTAGTTATCACTAGGGAAGGCGGATTGGATTGGCCGCAATTATTTACCAAATAAATAATTCACATTATACTAAAGCGGCCTTTGAGGCCGCTTTTTTTTATTTCTTCCCCAATGTCCTACCCTATATAATCTCGATCTTTATTTTTATCTAAAATTAAAATAATGTTTAAGGAAATTAGTTTCAGATTCTGTATCCTATTAAGCATGTTTATTACAGGATGCTCTAATGACGATATCCCAAAGACTTTTGTCCAGGAACCAGAACCTGTACAAGTCGTGGATTCTATTACAATTCCAATCAATAATACCTTGGGAACCATAACTTACAACCCAAAAGTTTATGCTGGATATACCCTATTTACCATTCATACGGACACCTATTTAATAAATAACTGCGGGCAAGTGGTTAACCACTGGATAAGTGATTACGAGAGAGGTGGAGCCTATTACCTACTAAATGATGGGTCCTTACTAAGAGCAGGTAAATACAACAACGATGATGTGCCTTATGGCGGGCTGGGGGGAATCATAGAGAAATTTAATTGGGATGGGGACAAGACCTGGCAATATATTTACTCTACCCCCTTATATAGTCAGCATCACGGCCTTTACCCCTTGGAAAATGGCAATATTCTATTACTCGCCGCCACAAGAAAAAGTTATGAAGAGGCAATTGCTGCTGGCCGCCATCCAGAATATATAAAGGAGGGTGAATTATATAATGAACAGGTCATTGAAGTAGAACCTCTAGGTTCTAATGGTGGCAACATTGTTTGGGAATGGAATGTTTGGGATCATTTGATACAGGATATCGATAATACAAAAGAAAACTTTGGTACTGTTTCTTTAAACCCCCAATCAATTAATATTAATTTTTTAGGAATTTCTACGGGAGAAAAAGATTGGCTTCATTTTAATTCCTTACAATATAACAAGTCTTTGGACCAAATAATGCTGAGTTCCCAGAAGTTAAGTGAAATATATATCATAGACCATTCTACCACTAAAGCAGAAGCCTCTACCAACACAGGAGGAAGAATGGGAAAAGGAGGTGATATTTTATTTAGATGGGGCAATCCGATGGCATATGATCAAGGATCGAAAATGAACCAAACATTATTTGGCCAGCATAATCCACATTGGATTGCCAAAGGCCTAAAAGATCAGGACAAAATTATAATATTCAACAATGGCAATGGAAGAGACCCTAATTATTCATCAATCGATATCATCAACCCTGAGATAGATTCTTTTGGAAATTACACCTATATCGCAGGAACATCTTTCGGGCCCCAACTACCAGAATGGACCTACAAAGCTCCAACTGTTAGTGATTTCTATTCCAAGTTATTTTCCAGTGTACAGAGACTCCCAAATGGGAACACCCTGATTTGCGAAGGAACCAAAGGTAAATTTTTTGAAATAACTCCCGATAATGAAATTGTTTGGGAATATATAAACCCCAAAACAAATTCGGGCCAGATATTGCAACAAGGTGATGACCCTTTTAGCAATGTTTTTATGGCACTTAAATATGGTGAGGATTTCCCAGGGTTTACAAATAAAAATATTGTGGCAGGGGACCCTATAGAACTTAATTTTACCATTGGTAACTGCAGTGAATAGTTTTTGCAATTACAAACATAAAAAAGACATGGCAGGATGTCCTTTTTTTCTACCTTTGCCCACATGAAAGATACCGAACAAATTTATGGCATAAGAGCTGTAATTGAAGCCATAAAAGCAAATGAACCCATAGATAAGGTTTTTATCCAAAAAGGCCTTAAAGGCGACCTTTCCAGGGATATGGAAACCCTAATCCGGAAAAATGGAATTACCGCTTCCTATGTGCCCATTGAAAAATTAAACCGGCTTACCAAGAACAATCATCAGGGCGTTGTTGCCAACATATCTCCCATAACTTTTCTGACCGTCGAAGAATTGGTGGAAAAAGTTTTGGAAACCGAAAAAACACCACTTTTCCTTTTATTGGACCAACTCTCCGATGTGCGTAACTTTGGAGCCGTTATAAGAACCGCGGAATGCACTGGGGTAGATGGTATTATTATACAGAAAAAAGGTGCTGCACCTGTTACTGCCGATACCATTAAAACATCAGCAGGGGCTGCTTTTCGGGTGCCCATTGCCAAGATAGACCATATAAAGGATGCCGTATTTTATTTACAGGCCTCTGGAATTAAGGTTATTGCCGCCACTGAAAAAACAGAAAACACCATTTATGAGGTTTCCTTTAAGGAGCCTTGTGCTATTATTATGGGATCTGAAGATGTAGGTATCTCCCCCTCTATTTTAAAGGCCGCAGACCATATGGCAAAACTACCTATGTTAGGTGAAATTGGTTCCCTAAATGTTTCGGTAGCCTGTGGGGTTTTCCTTTATGAAGCGGTAAGGCAACGTCAAGAAACAAATTAAGCTTTGGAAAGTCCAATTTCTTAGGACTCTGCTTTACTTTAATTTATCATAAAAATTGCCTAATAATAAATTATCATTGCAATCCCGGATCCTCGGGATTTTTTTTATAATGATAGGTGATTTTGATTTCTTCCTCCGTTGGGTCCAAAGGTCTGTTTTCAATGAAATTACCATTTTCATCAAAATGCTTTAAGAATTCATCCTCCTCTTCGTTATAATCCTCCTTCTCCCAATCATATTTTTTTATTTTGGGCAAAGGGGCCTTCAACACGAATGCCAAAAACAAGCCTGTAATAAATCCGCCTAAATGCCCCTCCCATGAAATTCCGTCCTTAACCGGGAAAATATACCACAGCGTACTGCCGTAGATAAAAACTACAATCAAGGATAGGGCTACCAATCGATAGTGTTTGGAAATAATTCCTTTAAAAAATATAAAGCTGACCAAGACGTAAATTAATCCACTTGCCCCAATATGATAGGAGGGTCTTCCAATAAGCCAAGTTATAAAGCCCGAAATAATTATTCCTCCCAACAAAACTTTAAAGGCAATGCTTCTATAGAAATAAATCAAAGATGCCGTAAGTATGGCCAGCGGAATGGTATTATTGTACAAATGTTCCACCGAGGCATGTAAAAAAGGACTCAAAATAATACCCCGAAGCCCTTTTAGGGTCCTTGGATATATACCGTAATCATTAAAATTAACCTGAAACCTAATTTCAAACCAATATACGGTCCAAATAGAGAGCACCGCCAATAATGGAATCGCGATTACGGCATTGGAAAATTTAAAATAGTTGCTCTCTGTCATAACGGAAATATAATTATTTATGCAATATGCTGACCAAAATTTCAAAATCGGTTAAAATGTCATTTGTTTTTTTCTAATTGGAATTCCATTTTAAAGTCCCAAAAAAGAAACCTCCCTATAACAACTTTGTTTTATTTTTACATTATGAACGAGCCATTAGCAGAAAGGGTACGCCCCAAAACCTTAGAGGAATATATAAGCCAAAATCATTTGGTGGGGGAAAATGGATCATTGACCCATCAAATAAAAAAAGGAATTTTACCTTCCTTGATCCTTTGGGGACCTCCAGGTACCGGTAAAACAACCTTGGCCAATATTATAGCCACGACAAGTGGACGGCCATTTTACACTCTAAGTGCCATTAGTAGTGGTGTTAAGGATATACGGGAAGTCATAGAAAAGGCAAAACAAAGTGGTGGTCTGTTCACTACCAAAAACCCAATTCTCTTTATTGATGAAATTCATCGATTTAGCAAATCTCAACAAGACTCCCTTTTGGGAGCTGTGGAAAAAGGTTGGGTCACTTTAATTGGTGCTACGACCGAAAACCCAAGTTTCGAGGTAATTCCGGCGCTCCTATCCAGATGTCAGGTTTATATTTTGAATCCTTTTGGAAAGGAAGACCTTGAGGCACTGCTCCATAGAGCAATGGAACAGGATGCTTATTTGAAAACCAAAAAAATAAAACTTAAGGAAACAGAGGCCTTACTCCGACTTTCTGGTGGGGATGGTAGAAAATTACTCAATATTTTTGAGCTGATCATCAACTCAGAGGAATCAAATACCATTACCATAACCGATGATCTGGTTACAAGTAAAATACAGAAGAACACAGTTCTCTATGACAAAACCGGGGAGCAACACTACGATATAGTCTCGGCTTTTATTAAATCGATCAGGGGAAGTGACCCCAATGCAGCGGTATATTGGTTGGCTAGGATGATTGAGGGCGGTGAGGATGTGAAATTTATTGCAAGACGTTTACTTATTTTAGCTTCGGAAGATATTGGAAACGCCAATCCTACAGCCTTAGTGATGGCCAATACCAGCTTTCAGGCCGTTACCACAATAGGGTATCCTGAAGCGAGGATCATATTAAGTCAGTGCGTCATCTATCTGGCCACATCGCCAAAAAGCAATGCCAGTTATATGGCCATAAACAAGGCACAACAAACCGTAAAACAAACTGGTGACCTTTCCGTTCCCTTGGCTTTGCGCAATGCCCCTACAAAATTAATGAAAGATCTGGGGTATGGGGAAGACTACAAATATGCCCACGACTATGAGAATAATTTCATAGCAGAAGAGTTTATGCCCAAGGAGGTAGCCAAAACAAGTTTTTACCGTCCTGGTAATAATCAACGTGAAAATGCCATCAAAGATTTCTTAAAAAAGCGATGGAAGGATAAATATGACTTTTAATTGGGTAATAGGCAACTACGGGGGTATCTAGAATTTAATATTCAGCTCCTTTCCCATTAATTTGTCGCCTTCGTAATACTCAAAATACCACTTGTCACCTTTTTTCAATACCACACCATCCGAAACACCTTCGGCCGCCTCCGCACGAAAAACATTGCTTAAAGATGTTTTCCACAACCACATAGCAATTTTTGGGGTAACGTCTACGAGTTGGTATCCAAAGGCTATTGGCTGGGCATATAATGCGGTGGCACCATCCGATTTATATGATACCTGAGCCGGGGCTATTTCCACACTATTTTCCGCCTTCGTAATATTGGTCTGTACCGGTTCCATATTTTTATAGGACTGTTCCTCCAAGGTTGCTTTTTGTTGCACTACCGGATTTGGAGTATTCTGTTGTGGTTGCACACTGGCCTTCTCCTCAATTCTTTTAACATCATTTTTAAAGCTCACGGTAGGAGGCAGATTATCACCAGACGATTCAAATTTGTAACCTACCCCTGATAAAGATTTAAAACACTCCTTAATGGCCCCCGAATAGGCGGACTTATAGTCCTTCTCCTTACTCACCCCCTCCACAGTGGTGTAGACCACATTAGAAAGACAATCTTTGAGGATTAAGGTTACCTTAGTACTGAACATGGAGGAATCGTCGTTAAGTGCTAAAAGCAGACCAAGACATCTATTGGCAACTAAATCCGCGGGCATATCATTATCATATACCGCCGTAAATCCATTTTCTACTAGATTATACTTAATCAGTGTACTGGTCTGATACTGATTTTCACTTTTAAAAGCATCAAACTTCGTCGGAACAATAATGTACTTGTATTTATTTAATTCAGCTTGGGACATTCCGTAAAAGCTACAAATTAAAAACAGGGGTAAAAAAAGGTTTTTCATCATTTCAAAATTCATGGGTTCTATATATCAGGCCAATTGGCCTTTAATGGTAAATATCATAAAACATGCCAGAAGGCCTTAACTTCCTGTCATGTTTCTGTGATAAGCTAAAATCTAAATATATATTTGATAAGGAATAAATTACGATAATAAAAAACTAAAGAATCATTGGACCCCCTCATCATTAATTATTACCAACTCTTAAAACAAAAAAAAACACTAAAGAGGCAATAATGCACGTTTTCCAAAATCATATATTATTTCTTCCCCCAAGATATGATATTTAATCCTAATTGAAAAGAGGAGTAGTGACTATCCGCAAGGTTGCTGTAGGCCAATAAATTATCTGCCATAACATAGAAATTTAAGGGACCGGCTTGTAGATTAATTCCCAAACCAATATTGCTAAATGAAAATTTATCCACCGTGTAGGTTGTTTTTAATGCCAATGCCCTTCCAAATCTTCGTAAATAAAAGGCTGTAAGGGCTGTTTGAGGCCCTCTGGGTCTATTTATTACGTACAATTGACCACCAAAACCATTGGCATATTTAGTAAAATCCCTTCTTTTGGACACCATATAATTGCAGTCGCAATCGTTATTTTGATTTGAGGTCTCCCCCCAATTATACCGGATAGAACCGTAAAGCTTGGTTGGCCTAAAGGTAATGTAGCTGTTATTATTGGTCCCATGTGGAACCAAAGCATCTACCTCATCCACCAAATTTTGCCAAAAATCGTCATTGGAATTAGAAAATGCATCGGGTAAAATAACTTGAACCCCCTCCACAGTGGTACTCCCTTTAATAGTGTAATTCTTAACATCCGTAGAACTGTAAACAAAGCCTAGATCCAATAAACTTCCAGTTACAACGGTTTGCTTATTTATTTTATAAGTAAATCCAAGATCGATACCAAAGCCAAGATCTCCGCCAAAAAACATTCTTCTAGTTAAAATTCCTGGCAAAAGGGAACTATCATTGTCCAGCGCATCCTCAATTTCATTTAGACCGGAAGACCTCAATTCCAGATCCGCATCAATAGTATTGGCCAAGATATTGTTCTGTCCTTCAGTCGTAACAAAATAACCCTTATTTTTAGTTGAGGAAAAATTAAATACACTGGAATATATTTTGGCCCTAGCCCCAATAGTCAAGGCCCCATCAACTCTCTTGTTGATTCCAAAATGAAACACATTGAGCATCTCCCCTCGAGTTTTTAAATGCCCAAGATCAAATTTTCTTCCCTGTTGGTCGGCATTGCCCTCAAAAGCCAAGATAGCATAATCCTTAAACCAATAGCCAATGGCATCACCTTCATTATAAATTCCGAAAGAGTAGAAATTATCCCGATTACGGCCACGGAAACCACCATTCATTAATTCCAATTGATAGGTTCCACTGAGTTCATCACGGATATTCATACCATAAATGGCACGTTCCCTGACTTTTACGTTAAAATCCACTCCATCATCCGCGAATAAATCATTTACTGTAAGCCCACTGCTCGCTGCCTGAAATGAAATTCCGGATAGAGCGGGGATACCGGCATACCATTGAAAGTCCGTAGACATTCCCGGATTGACCATTAACGCCTGAGGAATTTCAGTAAAATCATAGAGTATCTGCTTATTCTGCGCAGTAACAAAAGAACAGCCCAGTAACCAAGACAAAAAGACTAGTGGAAATTGTCTCATTTTAATCGAACCCTAAATTTACCCATGGACCTAAAAATAATTTTTGGCTCTGGGAGATTGGAAACACTGCTATTATCCCCTAAATTAAGAACACTGACCTGTATGCTAGATGTATTTTTTATAATTTGTATGCTCTGTCCCGTTCCGCTGCCATAGGCCACTTGCCTTTGTAACAATGGTGCTGGAGCAGGATCTACGTGAAAATATTGGGTATCCAGGGTATTCCCTTCCTCATCCAAGAATTCTACAGTAGCTTCCAATTCCTTACTGGTGGTATTCTCTATCTCAAAAAATATAAAACCATCCACTACCCGATCGGCAAAGGCATCTACATTAAAGGCATCAAAATTAATATCTTGGGAATAAAAATCTTGTCCCAAAGTCTCATTCAACAATCTTTCAGGTGATTCTATATACAATATACTAGCTTCCAGAGTGGGTATAACTTCCAAATCATCATATTGGTCGAAGTTTTGCCTTTCTATACAAGAATAGAGCGCAAGCAACATAAAGGTGAGAAGCAAAAATTTATTTTTCATACCAAAACTTCCAAGAACAACTACTGGTATCGTGTTGTTATAGTGCTACTTTAATATACAACTCTATAAATACAACTTTATTTCACTTAAATCATGAATCATGTCGCAAAATTCGTGCTCTGGTTCATTATTGGCGTTAAAATGCAGGGTGTGAAGTCCTACCGCCTTAGCCCCTAAAATGTCAGCTTCCAAATTATCTCCTATCATCAGGGATTTATGTGGCAGGACATTGGCCTTGCTAAGCGCCAATTCAAAAATTTTTGGGTCTGGTTTTTTAACACCCGCCATTTCTGAATTGATTACTTGATCAAAATAATTATTGATTTTGGAACTTCTCAGCTTTTTATCCTGTATTTCCTGAAATCCATTAGTTATAATATGTAATTTATAGTTGGGCTTCAAGTAGTCCAAAACCTCCGTGGTATTTGGAAAAAGGTGGGTAAAGGAGGAAAGGTGCTCTATATACTCGTCTGACAAAATATGAATTAATTCATTGGATACGGGATGACCAAGCCTATCAAAAGTGATTTTCAATCTTTGGAACCTAAGTTCTTCCTTGGATATTTTACCCTCCCTATAGTACTTCCAAAATTCAAAATTTATGGGAATGTATACTTCTAAAAAATCATTTAGCCCTACACTTACTGAATTCTTTAAAAGAATTTTTTGAAAAGTAAGCGCAGAATTTTTTTCAAAGTCCCATAAGGTATGATCCAAATCAAAAAAAATATCTGTTACAAGGGTTTTAAACATGTACTTGTTTTAGGATACTGCTATACAGTTTCTTCCAATTTAATTTGCTTTCCCCTCCTATTAGTTCATTTGAAAAAACAGAAATAAAATTTCCGTTTACCATCTTTGTTGCCAGATAAAGCCTGTCAACTGCCGTCAAAGCCTCCGTCCTATTTCTATATTTCAACAAACCATAATCGTGTATAGCAAACGGATGTATCTTAATAGGTTGTTGGACTTCCAAGGGGATATCATAAAAGTAAAAGGGTGTGCAGGTCCCTGCCCTAAATCCAATTTCATGGGTATACCCCATAGTATAATCATCGGTAAAACCCGCTTCGATCAAATTCCTGTAGGTTTCAGGGATATCCACTCTATTGTAGCGCATCCGAGAACTGGTAACGGGCCTATTAATTACATTGGAAAGATTCCTTTTTTCCTCTTTAAGCAAGGCTATATTATTAAAGGAACTGTACGAACAGGATAAGGAAACCTTATCATAATCGGCCACAGATTTTATTAGGTGCTTAAAATTGTTATTATTGGGGGATACATTTTTGTCATAAGTGGAATACTCGGCAAACTGAAAAAAGAACATTCCCTTTACCTTATTTTTTTTATGTAATTCTATAAGTTCAAAAAAATTGTCATAAGGATCTTTTTTTAGCTTTGCCCATACCGAAATGCGGTAGAATACCCGTCTAATCTTAATCGATGCCAAATCGTAAAGAAACCCGGACATCCCCCTTACAAAACCTCTATAAGCAAAACAATGGGATGTGGAAACATCTATGATGGATGTGTATTTATAATTCCTTGGCTTGTGCTTTAAATCTTTGAATTTGTCCTTTAGTGCGAATAAAAGTTTTTGTGCCCAAATATCTACCAGTGGCTTTTCCAAAAAATCGTATTGAAAGGCCAAACTGTCCTTTGGGGAAAACCTTCCATGCATATCCTTCACATGGGGCAAATACTCTTCGTACCGACTTAACAAATAAAAACTGGCAGAAAAAATATCGAAGGGCAGATTACTCCTGTCACCTGTGGAAAAAAAACACGGTGTCCCTTGCCAATCGTTCACATGGATCTGTATATCGTTAATACCATGTTCAAACAACAGATCATTGCTCCTTACAAAAAATTCGTTTTGCAAAGGTTGCTTCGTATAGGTAATCTTTGGGCCTGTATGTTTTATAAAATCCTCTACCTTGGTGGTGTAAGTCACTTCTATCCCCAATATAGTAGTAAATATATGCCGCATGATATAACTAAAACGAGGGGTGATTTTATGGGTATAGATGAGCAACATAGTAATTTTCCTTTTTCAAAAGTACCGGACGCTTGCTATTAGTTTTCAAAATTAGGCGGTCCAAACCCTAAATCAACAAACGCGGTCTAAAGAATATTTTCATCCGCAAAACTAAAGTATTCTTTCTGTGTGATAATGATATGGTCCAAAACTTTTATATCCAAAGCTTCGGAGGCCATTCTTAATTTTCTTGTAATCTGTTTATCGGCCTCACTTGGCTTTAATGTGCCGGAGGGATGGTTATGTGCCAAAATTAATCCAACGGCACCCAGTTCCAAAGCCTGTTTCAAAACCAAACGAACATCTACCAATGTCCCTGTAATACCTCCCTTGCTCAATTGACCGGCATGCAGCACAGCATTGGAATTATTGAGAAAGACTATCCAAAATTCCTCATGTGGCAATTCTCCCATTTTGGGTTGTAAAAGTTCAAATACATGTTTACTGCTACTGATTTTTGTTATTTTCTGGGCCTCTTCACCCCTACGTCTCCTCCCTACTTCCAAAGCAGCTGCTATAGAAACAGCCTTCGCCTCCCCAATTCCCTTAAATTGCATAAGTTGTTTTATGGACAATTTCCCCAATTCGTTAAGGTTATTGTTTACAGATGCCAAGATACGTTTTGATAGTTCAACAGCACTTTCATTTCTACTTCCCGACCCAATGAGAATCGCTATCAATTCTGCATCCGAGAGATGGGATTTGCCTTTTTGCACCAATTTCTCCCGAGGCTTATCATCATCGGACCAATTTTTAATAGAGAAGGAAGATGGCTTTTCTTGCATAACCTAAAGATAAGAATCTTAAGCTTTTATCGTAATTTCAAGACAACAAATTGCCGCCCCTTCTTTAATTTCCTTTCTCCTAATACCATTCAAGTGCTTTTAAAAAAAAATATAGCCAAAGACAAAGGCCCAGCTGCAATTCTTTTTAAAAATAGCAGATGGGCCTCAGCGATGAAATAAATAGGTAACTAATTAAAAATCCCTATATGGTGCATCCAGGAACTTATTGGCTTCCGGTTCGGAAAACCTAGCGGTGTTATTATCCCAATGCAAGGTTTTATTTGGAAAACGACCCGCAATAACCCCTAACAATATGGTTTCGGTAAGTCGAGCCGAATATTCAAAGGGAGCCGTGGTTTCGGTTTTACCCAAACAGGCATCCACGAACTGATGGTAATGCTTATCCCCTTCGGAATCGTAGTCCCTAACGGCTTCCCCAATGGCCTCTTGATCCTTGATTATGGACAAATCCAGTTCCTGGTATTTACCATCTACAATAAGCCTAGGCAATTCCATGAAATGCGGCAATAAAAGTCTTCCCTTTTCTCCTATAAACATAGCTCCCTGACCTGGTAATTTCTCTTTATTGGGCAGCACCAAATCCTTATTCTTCTCAGGTGCCCCTTTACCATCGTACCAAATCCACTTCAAGGTATCGGCAGTATATTGCGTCCCCGGAAAGGTATAGGTTACAGTATTTTTTTCAGGAAATCCAAATCCTGTGGGTTTCCTGCACTGGTTCTTTATGGTCATGGGCACGTCCAATTTAAGGGCGTTGTAAGGGGTGTCAAAAATATGTACTCCCATATCACCCAAGGTACCACAACCGTAGTCCAATAATTTTCTCCAATTGGCGGGATGGTAATACCCTTCCTTATATGGCCTTTCTGCAGAAGTTCCCAACCAAAGGTTCCAATCCAAATTCTCGGGAACCGGGTCGGAACCTTTTGGTTCAGGACCATCAAATCCCCAATTCTTGGGACTCCACGCCCTAACCGTACTTACTTTCCCAATAATACCCGATTGGATCAATAAGGTTGCCAATTTATAGTCATAAAAAGAATGTACCTGAATTCCCATTTGGGTCACAAGGTTTTTTTCCTTGGCCATTTTGCGCATTGCTCTAGCTTCCGCTACATGATGGGTAAGGGGTTTTTGACAATATACCGGTTTCCCGATTTCCATAGCCATCATTGATGCAGGAGCATGGGTATGATCTGGAGTAGAGACTATTACAGCATCTATATCGTTCTTCATTTCTTTAAGCATTACCCTGTAATCCTTAAAGACCACAGCATTTGGATGCAACTTTTTGGCTTCTGCCAAGGCTTTGGAATCAACATCACAAAGCGCAACCACATCTACCGATTCATGTGATGATATAGAGGCAAGGTCATTCCCACCCATATTACTTACGCCAATATGGGCCGTCCTTAAGCGACCATTTTTGGACAGAGCCCAAACAGAGGATGGAAGCAGTGCCGTTAAACCCAAAGCTGCCGTACTTTTTAAAAAGTCTCTTTTTTTCATAGGTAAATTTTAATTATTTTTTAAAGTTTAAACAAAACCGCCAGGATTAAGTTTTATAATTTTCTAATTTTTATATTTCTAAACCAAATGGGACTGGAATGATCTTGAAATCCAATATAACCCGTTTTAAACTTACCATAATTTTCTTCATCCTTCCATTTTCCAGTATTCTTTTTTTCATACCAATCTTTGGACCAGGGCACAAAAGACAACACCTTCTTCCCATTGAGCCAGTGCTCTACCTGTTCTGGCGTAAAAACTATTTTGGAGGAGTTCCATTCTCCAACAGGGTGCAATATTTTTTGTTTGGGATCGGCTACATGCATAGCATAATCCGAAGCGGTCTGCTGTAACGGTTGAAGTGCTGCGGGATTTTCGGTATGGCCAAGACTCATATTGTAGTCCGTAAGATCGTGGATTTTTGCATAATTTTCATCATCGATCAGCTGGTATTCAGGAGATATATTCGGTGGCCCAGCATTCGGAATTCCTTCCTTTAGATGGTAGAAAATGCCACTATTGCCCCCTTCGGGCAATTTCCATTCTACATAGAACTCAAAATTATCAAACTCTTCCAAACCATAAATTATATCCTTTCCTCCTGTATAATCCTGCTCCAGCCCCAATTCGGTATCAAATGTCAATACACTATCCTTTACCACCCAACCTGGAGGTAAGGAATCTCCATTATAAGCCCTCCATCCTTTGGTGGTTACACCGTCAAACAGGTATGTCCAATTTTCGGTTTCAGCAACAGTTTCAGGTTTAACATCAGCGTCGGGTTTGGTAGTTGTTTTACATGAAGACACTACTAAAGCGACAAAAAACAAGGTCATCAATAATTTCATTGGATTATTTTATTTGTAGTATTTATAAAAAGTTGAAGATAAAAATTTTTTCACAAAAGACTCTAAATATGAAAGCGTAATTTAATCTGTTTCCAATTCCTGTAACAAACCAGACATATTTAATGGTTTCGTATACATTACCAAGGCCCCGTCCGGCTCATAAACCCAAAGATTTTTTGGACGATCCCAATACAATTCCACTCCATTCCCATCAGGGTCGTTAAGGTAAAGAGCTTCCGAAACACCGTGATCACTAGCCCCAGTTAAGGGATATTCCGCCTTCCTTAAACGAGACAATATTGCTGCAAGATCCTTTCTTGATGGATATAAAATTGCGGTATGAAATAAACCCACGCTGTTGGTAGGTGCAGGGGGCTGCCCTTTGGAATGCCATGTGTTTAAACCAATATGATGATGGTATCCTCCGGCTGAAATAAAGGCGGCCTGGTCCCCATACATTGTAGTGACTTCAAAACCCAACAGATTACAATAAAAATTTAACGACCGTTCCAGGTCGGCCACTTTTAAATGCACATGGCCAATTCGTGCCTGGGAAGGAATGGTATAGTTGTTTTCCATATAGGGAAGGTTTTAAACAACAGCTAAATATTAGGTTATGGTACCCTAGCTGGAAATATTCCGCTTGCCATAAATAGTATCAATACTTATAAATTCTAGCCGCATATGTTGCAGTAGTGTCATTAGGATAAATGGTCATGGGATAATTTCCACTAGGCTTAACATTGGGCATTTCCACAGCCTTTACCTGGGACAAAATTGGTTTTGAGCGCTGATTATCCATTAAAATACCTAGTTGATCTTTATAGTTGAAGTCAAAAACAATCGTATCCTTTAAAATTGTTTTACGCCTTTTAAGAACATTGTCCTCATGAACACTCCAACTCTTTTCCAAAAGATCTTCATTGTCTTGGGGATTTGCCAATTTTGAAAATTGCTGCGCATTTACATTCGTCCCACCTAGAAATAGTAAGAGGCCAAAAAAGATAATTTTTTTCATGTGTTTATAGATTATTGTCCCATAAAGGTATCCCCAAAACAATTGATCTTCATCCAACATTAAACATCCTTGACTGGTGTCCTAAATTACAAAAACTTATTCATGTTCTATTTTTACAGGTCACTTGGAGAAGCATCTTTAAAATTCCCCGCATTGAATTCCCTTTTCGGATTGTTCCCTTAACGCACTTACAACATCTTCTAATTCCTCGGGCGCATTTCCGTACTCAAAAGTCACCCTATATTTTTTACCTGAAAAATTTTCAATTTCAACCCATTCTGCCCCGCCATCCGCACAGTCCGGGCATCCGATAACCTCTGGGAGTGAGAAAAATTCATTTAAATCTACTATTTTTTTAAACGATTCCCAACTAATCTGGGTCATGTTTTCGGTACATTTAATGGGCGTTACTTGATTGTTCCATCCTGAACGTGAATATGTTACCGTGCCCGATCTAAGCAACATGGAATTTGTGCAATAGCCAACACACATGCCAAAGGAAGTCCCATATCCCAACAGTTTTATTTCCGAAGGGCCGCCATCATTTTTCTCGCAGGAGATCAGTTGGCAAACCATCATTATTAAATATATCATATTTTTCATATCCTACTGCAAAATTTAGAAATAAATAACTTAAACGTAGTTCTAAAAGCATTGCGTACTACGAATGCTTCTTTACTATGGATGCGTTAATTTAGTTAAGTTGCGTAGAATCATTTTAGATTAAAGGAATCTACTAATTACTAAGGCTGCCCTAATAAAAAAGTTTGATGACTTTCAATGTCAAACCCAAGAGTATCATCAGAAACAATAGGAGTAATCGTCCAATGGGAAATCAAAAATAATAAGCGGAAAATTAATTAGTCCAACTTTACCTTTTCCGTAAGCAACCTTTTCAAGGGCTCCTTATTAAAAATAATAAAGCATATCATTAATATGATGAAAATGGGATTGATCAAGAGGGGTCCAACACTGAACTTAACAGAAATATAAAAAAAGTCGATCAAACTAAATAGTCCTGCTAAAAGGGTAAGCCCAAAAGCAATTATGTAAATCTTTCTATTTATATAGTAAAAGCAGGCCGAAAAGGTTAGCCAACCAATCCCAATATATAGGGTTCCATCCAATTCAATCCCTGAAAACATATTCATCCCAATGGAAATAAGGACCAAAATTATAGCTAGCAACAATGGTAATATATCTTTGTTCATCAATTGATTACCTTTTAAATCTAATTTTTAAAGTTAGCAAATATTGAAAACCTAAATTTTCCGACTACTTGAATTTACAAGTTTTAAATATCGTTATTTCCAGCTTCAATAAAAAATAGATAGTTTTCACTATAAATCAAAACAGCTTTTACTTTTCAAAACATAAATAACCAGCATGAATATAATGGTTTATCCACAAAGATTCATAAATCTAAAAAGCTATACTGCAACCTCCCCTATTAGAAACCCTATTACCTCTTCCAAGATATCCAATACCCCTGGATTGGTACAGTTTATTAAAATTGAAAAGACCATATCCTGTTCAGGATACACATAGAATACCGCATAACCACCTACCCCATTACCCACATGACCATAGTAGGTCCTCCCCAACTTATCTTGGGTAACCTGCCATCCAAGGCCGTAGTACGTGGGAGTCCCATTAATAATTGCCGAAGTAAGGAACTGTGACTCAACACTAGCTCCCTTTATTTTCGAATCCAAATAAACCTGTCCAAAAAGTGCAATATCCTCGGAAGTGGACAAATACCCTCCTCCGGCCAATTTGTAAGTATTATTTACCGGGATGGCCTTCCTAAATCCCAACTTTCCCTTAGAATAAAAAGTGGCACAGTTGGGGGGCAGTTTCCCAGGAACTTCAGGGAGCGTATTCTTTAAACCATAAGGTTTAATGATTTTTTCCTGAACATAATCCGCAAAAGGCATACCACTGACCTCCTGCATGGCCAAGGAAATCATCACCCAATCAAAACTGGTATACTGAAAGCCTTTTCCGGGTTCAAAAAGAAGGTCATCATCCTGAAACAGGACAAGTGCCTCCCTATTGGTCATGGGCTTGTTTAAACCATACTCACCTCCGCGATAACCTCTTATTCCGGCCGTATGTCCTGCCAACTGCCGTACGCTAATGTCGAACTCCTTTTTTGGAAAGTAGGGAAGGTAATTATAAATGGAAGCGTCCAAATCCAATTGTCCGTCTTCCACCATTGTGGCCAAGGCGGCCGCAGCAATGGGTTTGGAAACACTGGCCACCCTAAACACTGTGTTTTGGGGGTTTACATGTGTTTGTTCTTCTACATCCGCATATCCGTAGCCTTTTTGAAAATATATTTGTCCCCCTTTACGAACCGTAATGGCCATACCTGGAACTATATTATCCGTAATAAGCTTTTGCAATATTAAATCCGCTTGGATCCTGCCGGATAATTCCTTATCCCCACCTATAACCCGTTGGGATGCAAATAAATTTTTTAAATATTTTACAATTGGATTCATCGGTCAAAGACTATGCTTTCTTTTTGTTCGTGGAATACATTTTTTTTGCCAAGCCGGAAGATCAAACTTAGGCAATGGGCTTTAACCAAAATATAATGGGCAAAACTTTGGACCCTAATCAATAAAAATAAGTTCTCCTTTATACAATTGCTCCACCTCCACTACGGCCGGTCTATTAAAACTCACCACATCACCAGTGCCCCGCAAGGTCCCCTTTAGCGATTGTTGTGGACTTATACGCATATCGTTGGAGCCCCTGTGGTTAAAACCAATATTATCTGCAATTAAAGCTTCGGCTTCCAAACGGGAATCCCCAGAGGCAAAAACAATACTAAAATTAAGTGTTTTGCCCCTTAAATTGTAAAATGAAATACCATTGGAAACAATGGCCAAATTTTGGGTATCCAATTCCAAATTAAACTCCCCACTGGTATAGCCGGCGTCGGGATCATTAAAACTTTCAGAAATAAGATTTAAACTAGTAAAGGCCAATACCCCATCACTTAAGATATCCTGTCCAGTACTACTTCTAATTTCGGTAATATTGGGAGCCGTAACATAAACTTTGGTAAGTCCGTATTTTCGGGTAAAATTACAATCATTGGTATCGCGCAACAACAATCGGTCATCCTCAACAGACACCTCGACCTCATTACGTAAATATTCCCCTGTTTCCACTTCCACCTTTAAAGTACTTCCTTGTTTAAGGGTAAGTTGCACGTTTTCGTATACCGTAATCTTGGTAAAATCGGGCACTACCACCGTCTCCCTACTAATTTCTCCTGCATTTTGAAAGCAATCAGATGCGTTTTCACTGTTACAGTTCCAAAGTAAGAACACTGCCACCATAAGTAAGCTACACTTGGAAACGATTTTAAAGCCGTTCCTCCAACCCATTTTTGACATCAAAATAAAATAGTACATCAATTTAAATCTTTTTAGTATGCTATTAACCAAATTATTTTGCTCCTAAAGTCGTACCCCTACCCCAAATTCCACAGCTTCGGCTTTTGCTCCATGGGATTTTAAGGTTACGGCCCCATAGACCTTATCCGAAAAATATCGTTTTAGTCCAATTCTATTGTATACCCTACCTTCAAAATCAAATGGATAATACACATAATAGCCTAACTGGGTTATAACGGACATTTTATTTATAAAAAGTTCATGGCCCAAAAATAATCCCACACGCTTATAATCGTCATCTGGTTGCACACCATACTCCGGAAATGCCACTGACTGATAACGTATAAGTTCTTTTAAAAAGTTGGAAAAATAAACATCCGCACCAAATTGCAGGGCACTTCTTCTAGTAAAGCGTTTGTCTGCATAGGCCGAAAAAATATAAAAAGCATATTGACCGGAATCCACAACATCACTTTCATTAATACCCGTCCTAAAAGCAAAATTAAACCGAATGGGTTCAGTGATTTTTAATTTTTCGGTCCGAACATATTCCCTTTCCAATCCCCCATCCAAATCGTAGGTGACACCTACATTTAGTGCCATGGTGTTGGTAGAGGTATTTGGTGCCGTAACATTGGCATTGGAATAATGTATTAGGGCAATCCCAGCCTTTAGCCCCACACCTTTAAATATATTCTCCTTATGAAAGTTAAACATTAAATAGGTGGAACTCAAGAAATGGGAACCATAGGCGTTATTCCTAAAATTATCCTCCTTATCAAAGGGATTGGTATTATAGGCTACACCCTGTCCCAACCTAAATTGAAGGTTTCTTTTAAAAAAATAGAAATTGTAATGGGCGTAAAGTCCAAAATTCTCCCCCAAAGTACTGTTGTTCATATTCTGATAAACGAACGAAAAACCGGTATCGGGGTAATTGTACAATTGCTGCCATTCCTGGTCACCATATGTTTTCCTATTATATCCCAAGATAAATCCACCCGGGTGATTGGTAATCAAATGGGAAATATCCGGATTGTGCAACAGTACGGAACCGTAGTATTGGCTAACATCCAAGGTATACCTTTTGGATTCTTGAGGGTTTTGGGAAAAGCAAAAAGCTGTCGACAGACAGCTCAAAAGAAATAGCCTTAGTTTCATGGGGAGCAAATGTAATGAAAAATTAAAAATAGGGGTTTCTAAAACTTGGCAATACTGCATAACCCCCCTTCAACATCTCAAGTTAATTCCCAACAGCAGCTTTTACAATCAGTATCATGGCCGTAGTAACCGGAAAATCCTTTAAAACAACTCTTTGGCAATGGCCTCTATATTGTCTGATTTTCCCATAGAATAATAATGCAGCACGGGAACTCCCGCCGCCTTCAGTTCCTTGGATTGCTGAATGGCCCACTCAATTCCTACCTTGCGCACATCGGCGTTAGTGGAACAGTCGTCTACAGCATCTATCAGATCCTGTGGCAGATCAATTTTAAAGACCTGAGGCAACAATTGCAAATGCCGTTTTACGGCAATGGGCTTGATCCCTGGAATTATCGGCACATTAATTCCCATATCCTTGGCAGCTTTAACAAATTCAAAATACTTTTGATTATCAAAAAACATTTGCGTCACTACATAATCTGCCCCTGCATCCACTTTTTCTTTTAAACGTTTTAAGTCGGACATTAAGGATGGTGCCTCTAGATGTTTTTCAGGATACCCAGCTACCCCAATACAAAAATTGGCACAATTTACGGTCTCAACACTGTCGTGCAAATAATTTCCCTGATTTAAGGCGGAAATCTGTTTCACCAAATCCGTGGCATAGGCGTGTCCACCTTTGGTAGGATTAAAATACTGTTCTTCCTTCCGGGCATCTCCGCGCAGGGCCATCACGTTTTCGATACCCAAATAATGACAATCAACAAGAACATACTCTGTTTCCTCCTTGGTAAATCCGCCGCAAAGAACATGAGGAACGGTATCTACCCCGTATTTGTGTTGAATGGACGCACAAATCCCTACCGTTCCCGGTCTCATCCGCGTCAACTTTTTATCCAACAGACCGTCCCTATCAATATAAACATATTCTTCCCGAGAGGTTGTGACATCAATGAATGGAGGATTAAATTCCATTAAGGGGTCTATATTGTCGTACAATTCCTGGATGCTCCTGCCTTTGACAGGCGGTATAATTTCAAAGGAAAACAAGGTCTTCCCTTCGGCTTTTTTTATGTGTTCTGTTACTTTCATAATTTCTACCCCTACCTTCCCATAAAGAAAAGGACCTATGTCAATAGTTATATAATACCCTGCACAACCGTGCTATTCTTAATTCTATAATGGCAGCTCCCAAGCCCTCCTTACTGTCGGTTTGGGACCGGGCTATCCACTTAATTTTTTTATGTCCAAAAACATAAAAAAGATATCGTTCCTATCCCTGCTGCGAGTAATATCCTTTCTGAACCGAACGTATAACCTACTTAGGTTCAATATCAATATTTAATTTTCTTTCCAGACCTGCAAGGTTTTAAAAACCTTGCAGGTCCAGGTCCCTAATCATCTGCTATATTGGGTGCCAACCACCTGGTTGCCTCCTCTACGGGCATCCCTTTTCTAGCTGCAAAATCGGCCACCTGATCTTCCTTTATTTTACCAACCCCAAAATACCTGGCTTCCTCATTTCCAAAATAATATCCACTTACACTGGCTGCCGGCCACATCGCCAAACTTTCTGTCAATTCTACCCCGATCTTTTCCTTCACGTCCAATAGATCCCAAAGGGTCAATTTTTCCAAATGGTCAGGACATGCAGGATAACCAGGTGCGGGCCTTATTCCTTTGTAGGATTCTTTGATCAGATCTTCATTGCTAAGTCCTTCATCAGCAGCATATCCCCAATGTTTGATCCGAACTTCCCTGTGCAGATATTCCGCAAAGGCCTCTGCAAAACGATCCGCCAATGCCTTGACCATAATACTATTATAATCGTCCAGATTCTTACGGTAACCATCTGCCAATTCATCCGTACCAAAGCCCGTGGATACGCAAAAGCAACCTATATAATCCTGTAATCCACTTTCTTTAGGGGCAATAAAATCGGATAAGGCAAAATTAGGTTTCCCTACATATTTTTTGGCCTGTTGCCTTAAGGTCCTAAAGGTAAATTCTTCCCCCTTATGGGTCAGCAAAATATCATCATCATTGATCGTGTTGGCAGGAAACAAACCAAAAATAGCCTTTGCCTGGAAAAGCTTGCCGTCCAAAATCTTTTTCAGCATTGCCTTGGCATCGTCAAAAAGCTCGGTCGCCTGTTTGCCAACTACTTCATCTTTAAGTATATCCGGGTACTTGCCATGCAGTTCCCAGCTTCTAAAGAAAGGGGACCAATCTATATAAGGTTCCAATTCCCGAAGATCAAAATCCTCGATCATTTGAATCCCTAAAGACTTAGGGGTCACAATTTCGGCCTTTGACCAATCCAGCTGATATTTATTTTTTCTTGCCGCCTCAAGGCTAAGATATTCTTTGTGTTTTCCCCTGTTAAGAAATTTTTGCCTAAAATCGGCATAGTCCAACTTAATGGCTTCCTTGTACTTTTGGGAGGCTTCCTTTTTTAAAAGATCGCCTACAACAGTTACCGCCCTGGAAGCGTCGTTAACATGTACCACGGCGCTATTGTACTGCGGATCTATCTTAACGGCTGTATGGGCCTTACTGGTAGTAGCACCACCGATAAGCAAAGGAACCGTAAAATTTTGTCGCTCCATTTCCTTGGCCAGAAATACCATCTCATCCAAGGAAGGGGTAATAAGTCCACTCAGACCTATAATATCCACTTTTTCCTCCTTGGCCGCATTAATTATCTTCTCGGGGGGTACCATGACCCCTAAATCAACGATCTCGTAGTTGTTACAGGCAAGTACCACGCTAACAATGTTTTTTCCAATATCGTGCACGTCGCCTTTTACGGTCGCCATTAGAATTTTTCCGGCGGAGGAGCTACTTCCTACAGGCTGCGGATTTTTAAGTTTCTCCTCTTCAATAAACGGTAGCAGATAGGCTACTGCCTTTTTCATGACCCTCGCCGATTTTACCACTTGGGGCAAGAAC
>TARA_R110002049_G_scaffold2743_1_pt1 | contig 24892 bp, 36 predicted proteins | sample TARA_R110002049 | Tara Oceans TARA_R110002049 (sample SAMEA4396941) | marine metagenome | biome: Polar Biome; feature: [SRF] surface water layer (ENVO:00010504); material: water (ENVO:00002006), including particulate matter (ENVO:01000060) such as... | depth 5 m
TTAGGTCAGGCCGCCTACTGTCCAAAAGGTTTTGACGACGTACAGATTTCCAGTCAGAATACCCCAGACAATATCACCAACCTTTCGAGATGCTTTACGACGCATTTCAAGCGGTAATGTTGTTAGTGCGCCGATATCATCATTTCTCAATGTTTGATAGGTCACAACCAACTCAACACCAAATGTGCGAGCCTTTAAGTACTCTTTGAAATCTGCAATATAGCCACGTCGAATAGGTGAACCTGGTCCAACCTCTTCAAGGTCAGATGCACTACCCATATTCACACGCGATGTTTGCTTAAAATCAGATAAATTTGAGATCTTAACCAACGGACGCCATGTCTCCATTTCAGCAGACAATGGTGTCTGCATCATTTTACCCATGATGTTTTCGATAATCGCAGGTAAATCAGCATTTGATAAACCACCCGCACGATAATTCATTGCGCGTGACACCATTGCTTCTGGCGATCCTTTTTTATCGATCCTGACTAGATCGCAGTAATGACGAACAATCTCCATTAATGGCAGATTAACGAATTCATTTTGTGTGCGTACTTCCTGTAATTTTTTATTATCCAGTTTTCCGGACTCATCAAAAATTACATTACCTCGACACATTAACGCTTCGGTTACACCTTCAGTAAAACGCTCAAGATCAGTATTACCTGCCTGGACGTGCATTTTAGATACACCAAAATCTGAATCCTTTCGTGCCTGACTCACAGAAGGAGATGAAACAGCTTGAATACCTTCACCAATTAAATTTAATAGGTGCTCCCGTGTTTCATGCTCAGTCCAACCAGCATTAATGGCTTCTTCACGTAGTGCCAAACAATCAACATTCTGGTATCGCTCTGGAATAAATATTTCATTAATCTTTGCAACACGCTCACGTTCTGCTCTAGTACCTTCTTGCATACCTTCTTTTTTAGCTGTACGCATTTGTACAACTACTGATGACGAATTGTTCTCATCACCAGCTTCATCACCAGCTTTAGTCTTCATTACATTTTCCTCATTAAGTTTTTCACTTCGATTTGGACCCACCGTCGGATCAGCACCAACTGCTACCACACTGCCTTCAAGCAAAGACCATGAAACAACTTCAACACGTTCATCATCATCACTCTCAACCCACTTATGCACTCGATAACCAATAGACATTGAGTCTAAATGACGATCGACCACCATTTGATACACTTCTTTGGCTCTTGTGGTATTTGCAAAATGCAAATCACCAACCAAACGATTACCTTCAATTCTTACCTCGCGAATCTTTCCAATTGGCTCATCTGTTTTATGACTGAATAACATAGCAAGCCCATTTCCTTGAGCACGCTCTAAGTTCACCGCTTCAGGCGTATGCACCAATACTTCATCACCAAACCAGCGCTGCACTGGCGTTTCACTACTTAACGAAGCCGGAATAACTTTATTCTCAGTATCCGCACGACTTACATCAAGCTCGAATTCCCGATAATGTACGTTGTCGCCGTACTCCCTCGTTAAGTTCTTCATTTAGGCAACACCGGCACGCAATAAAAATGCCGCATGGCTTGAAGAGCATTTTCGCTTTCTTGATTTACTAAGTTTCTTTTGAAATTCACTAACCTCTTCATCGTCAACGGAAGGATTAACAGCGCGTTTCTGTGCTGCTTGAACTTCTTTTTTCTCTTGATCGAAGATTTTTTTATCTTGATCTAATTCTTCACGCGCTTGCTTCAACCTCAAGGCTTCAGCTTGCAGCTGCTCTTGCGTCAATGTCTCGCTCATTTTCTTCATCCTCTTCTGTTTCAGTTTCTAGTTCATCATCTGGCTTCTTAGGCAAAACCAATTCTTGTTGCTGTGACATTAAATTATCAGCTTCAATTTCATTATCAGTTTCTTCAGGATCTAAACCAAAACCTTGCTGAACTTGACGCCGTGATTTAATCTTTTCGTTCTTAAGCATAATTTGTGCTTCAGCTTCTTTCTTAGGTTCAATCCATGGCACTGCTGGACCAACATAAGCAAAGTCATAAAGTGACTCTATATCTATGCCTTCAACACTAACGCGCCCTGACATAACAGCCATATCAACGAAACGCGTATACACATCATTAAAAAAGGAATCAGCCATGATTTTAGTTTCAGTGGCGTAGCCTTCCTGACCTTCAACCAGCTCCTGGCGCTGACTCGAATATGTGCCGCGATAGTCTTTACTGATACTTGATGCATTGGTTTTTGTGCCACTTGCCACTGCGCGCAATTGGCCACCACGATATTCAGGTAAATTTGTATTTGGACGATCACTTCCAATCGTTTCAATATTCTCGCCAGGCATTAAATTGTCAAAAATCATACCCGGTGACATTTCTAGCTGGCGTTGATTAGTCGTAGAGTTATATGTGCCAGTTATATTTGTATCTTTATCTTTTGTAATAATGGCAGTGAAAGCTGCAGCAACACGTGCGGCGATTCTTTCAGACTCTTCATATTCTTTAATGTCTTCTAAACGTCGCAACACTCCATGCATGACCGATACGCCGCGAACCTGTGACAAGCGTCTAACGAATTTAAGGTGCGTCACTTGTTCTGCTGATATAAATTTAGTGTCATAGTTGCCACGTGCCAGAGCTAGTAGCATGTCGCCAGGATGCTCACGAAACATGTGATAACCAATCGGCTGTTTCCAGGCATTAATTTCAACACCTGCTAAAATTTTTCGCTGACCGTTAACTTGGTTTGGCGAACGCATGTAATTGTAGGGACAAAAATCAGGCTCAATTAATTCGATAGAATAAGGAACAGGCCCTGTATGTTTAATACCAGCATTTTTACCTTCTAGATGCTGAATAAAAACTTCACCATCTCTGAACTTAGTACGAACAAGCAATCTTTGTATTTCAGTCCAGGTTAAAGTTCGTGATGCTTCCGGTTTTGATTTACACCAAAGTTTGAATAATTTTAAAACCGCTGCATTCCATTCTTTAGCAGGCTTACCATTTTTATCTTTTGCGCGTGGACTAATTTGAATCCCTCTACCGACAATTCGATTCTCAAGTTCATCAAGAATACCAATTGCTAAATCATGATTTTCATCTAACCACCTGGCGTAATTACGAAGCGCATCGGTAGATTGTTGAATAGTCGCATCTGCAGAATAATTTGAACCGCGCCTTGGATGCTGCGCATCGTTAGTAGCCGCTTCATACAAACGGCTCATTTCCTTTTTACGCAGATTTGATGCTTTTGATTTTAATTGTGCGTCTGATATTTCAGCGCGATACTTTGCAGCTTCTGCACGCTCTTTGAGTTTAGTTAGATCTTCGCTCATTTGAACGTCGCCACTGCTGAAAGACTAGTATCGTTATTTGATAGCTGCGCAACCAGCCTTGAGTATTTTGTGATTTGATTACGCACTTCTTTCAAGTCCTGGCGTGTAACAGATACGTCGCCATGCGTATACGATTGACTTCGCGCTAATGCGTCTTCAGCATTTTGCCAAAGTTCAAGTTTTTCTTGTGCCGTTGCCAGATCCATGGCAAGGAATACTAGAAGATTTTAAAAGCTTTTATCTGTGATTTTAATTTACGCTTATCCGATGTGAATACACCAGGGCTACACATCCCTATCTTCTAAAGAAGTTGGAAGGAGCATTAATAAATGTATTTTCAGGGACTTGCGATTGTCCTACTGTCTTTTTGTCTGCTTCTTCAACCTCTTCAATTGGTTGCAACGCATGTGCTTGCAAACTAAGCGCTGCAGCCAATGCGTAGCATTCACAATCGAAATAGTGATTATCCGCGCCTTTTTTTGACATGATCCAGACACGATGCCCAGATGGTTTCTGGACTACTTCTTCAGCCACAATTTGCCTTGCATACTCTTCTGTAGTTTGTTCGTGCAAATGAAATCCATACTCTTCACCGTTGGTTGTGGATCTTATCCGGCTGTGAATCCATGTTTTCAAATAGTCAGTATCTACATGATATAAACGCACACCATTTTTGATGGTGCGGCCAGATTGAGTTATATCAATATCTCTTATCTTAACTGGACGATCTTGAGTAGCGTGACCTTTGGAAGGATATAAAAAATGCTTGTGTGTTCTACAAAATGCATACACTTTGTTTGCACGATATCCTGAATCAATTAATCCTAGATTGATCGGCATTTCATTAAACATTTCTTGCGATACTCTTCTTAAAATTAACCAAGGATCATCATAATCTGTATCACCGTCTATATATCCGTAGCGCAATAACCAGCTTTCCATTAAGTAACCCCAGCCACGAATCACATAATACAAACCCTTTTCTTGAACATCGACACCAAGCGTAATTAACTGTACACCACGTGGACGATCACCAGGCTTATATGGTGAATTGCATTCAAGCACTGATTCATATTCTGGTGCATCACCGGATATTTTAAATGTTTGTCCAAACTCAACATTGATAACACTCTGTATTTTTTCTTGAGATTTGCTTCGATACGCCTGGACCATTAATTCTGCAGACTCACCAAAAGAACGCCACGGAGAACACAGACCATTGACCATGAAACTGGCTGTGCCTGAATCAATTGGTTTCTCTATGCGAATATGCTGACCATCCTGCCCTAATTTATGAGGCAAGTATTTTGCATCTAACTGCATACTCATTTTTTGCGCATGCTTAATCCCTGCAGCGCATTCTGGACAAATTATTTCAGCTTTATAAAACGCTTCACGTGGTGTCGCTTTTTCTGGCCACCATAAATTTGATAACTCAGGAATAAAAAACTCAGCACAATGTGGACACGGCCATGCCCATTTCATCATCGTGCCCTGTTCAAACAGATCAATAATTGGACTAGCCCCTTCAAGCGTAGGCGTTGAAAATACACCTAGCTTTTTATTTGGAAAGTTTTTCATTCGTCCACGGACAATTTCAACTGGATCGCCTTTGCCCTGAACGTCATTATTCATACGATCACGTTCGTCCATCAATACAAATCCACACGGGAAAGCACTCAATTCGGTTTCACTTCCAGCCCAGGCAAAACCAAACCGCACGCCGTTAATGAATTTTTCAGTCACCTTATCTGCATGACCTTTTTCAAGTCGCTTTTTTAAGATAGGTGTGTATTTAAATAAATCTTTAAATCGGTCATTGGACATCGATCTAACATTCTTTTCAGTTGGACCGACATACATACCAGGATAATACGGACCATCAGAAAATCGATGGCCGACTATATTAAGCAATAATTCAGTTTTCCCCATTTGTGATGCAGTGACGCCAACAATGGTATGGAATCTGGAATCAGAAAACGCACGCATGATATCGCGCATATATGGCACACGAGATGTACGCCATAGACCAGGCTCAGGATTGCCCGCAGGTGGTAGAAATCGACATTCATCAGCCCACTGATCGGCTGTTCTACTAGGTGGCGGCTCGACTATCTCCGCTAGTGTTTCCAGTATGTTTAACCACTGCTTGTTCTCTAATGAAGGTTGCAATGGTGTCTCTTGAAGTACGGCACTCACTGTTGATTATCTCCTGTATCTGGTCTGCACTCTCAAGCCCAATTAATTCATTGCAACAACGTTGACCTATTGAATCAAATTGCGTTGACACCAATGACCCCAATTCATTTATAAATGGCGATACAAATTTTGAATCAATTAAATCACCTCGCAGCTGCGCTAATTCTATTTTTCTAATTTCTACATTTGTTTCTGTCAGTTGTTGCTTATCACTATTTTGACGTATCTGCGCTTTCGCCACATTTTCTGCACGCGAGATTTTCCAACGGATAACGCTAGGCAAATCAAATTTTCCTCTTGCAACTTTTGGCATTCCTTCATTCACATAATCCGTTATGCGACGCCTGGTAACGTTCAGGATCTCACATAATTCATTAGTGCCAACAGTCCATTTATCATCATCGCTCATAGAATGTCATACTCAAGTTTTCTAAAAATGTGAATGTAAACCCCTGTTTTTAAAAGCAAAATTTCTCTTAAAAGTCGCAACCACCCCGACCCGCTTCGCCTCCGCTAAGGAGGACCCGTTAATGTTGGGCACAAGTACTTCGCTGCAGCTGCTCCCTGGTGTGACCAAACTAATCCTCATCACAATCACTGCTTGCATACCAACCACCAGCACCGCTGCATATATCACACATCATATTATTTTCAGGCTGAAGACATACACATGTATCCTCACCACAATCATGGTAACTAAAGCCTTCACCGCCGCAGTAGTAGCACTCTACCCAATGATCATTAATCATGACTACTTAACCTCTCTACCTCTGAACATTCTAACAAGCTCCTTAGCATCTAACTCAATAGCACCATAGCGTACTGCTAATATTCTTTTGCTCAAACAAATATCATAATGTTTGTACTTCGTATCTTGAAAGTGTCTGCGAACAACACCTATCTTATCTGCCATAGCATGTAATTCATCTACTGTATCAGCCATCATATGACACATGATCATGTTTCTATATCGCGCTTTCATATTATCCACATAGACAGCCATTACATACACAGCTCAATCAAGGAGCCAGTAGCCAACGATCTACTGGTAGTCTCTCCAAGCCCATATAAATAATTGACTAGTTTATTCATACGTCGTTGGCGCGGCCTTCTCTTCTCTCTCGGTTATGCAGTGACTAAAAGAATTCAGGCTTTGCAATAGAACGCGTTAATGCCATGAAGCCTTTTTGTAAATCTGTTTTTGCTATCGCCAACCAACGCTTATCTATATCTGGTGATTTTTCTAGCGATTCAATAAGATCGCCCACCATAGAAGCAAACTGTTTACCATTGTTCATCATGTCAATTTCTTCTTGGCTTAACTCTCTATAACCTTTAATTTTTCTATGCTGATCTTCCATTATTATGCCCTCAATGTATTAAGTTTCTTTTCTAAACGACGGTTAAATATCCTTCTAAAATTATTGCGTGCTAACGGACCTGTTGTACGCTTTTGAAATTCTTGCTTGATCTGTGCGCGTATGCTGACTTTTGGCACAAATAATGGTGTACGTGCTTTGCCTTGTCGCTTAAACACAAAGCCAGCACGACGCCCTGATTTAGGCTTAAACGCACTCACATATAAACGGCCACCTTTTGCTTTAACTCCACGCTTAGTCTGAACCCCTGCAATCTGAAATACTGGTATCGCCCTGTGATGAACTCTTAACAATGCTTGAGGTTTGCTACGTGTAGCTTTGTAATACTGAACTCTATCACCCTTAACATTGCCATTTATATCAAAGCGCTTACGGATAATCTTCAATGGTAGACGCATATCGTTAGCAACTTTCTTCTGTGCATCGATTCTAGCGTTCTTTGCTAGCTCATTAACTGATTGCACAGACACAGTTGGAATATAGCGCCTTTCTGTTTTACTTAGATGACGTGTTAGTTTATTAACATCACCGCTAACTGTTAATGCAAAAGTAGTCATAATTTGTAATCGTTAATAATGCCTAAAAATAAGTCTTTATCTGTTGATGAAACCTTTTTCATTAATCTGGTTAGTAACGCTACTTTACGTTCTCTATATCGAATATTAGGCAAGGCTGTTTTAACATTACGCTCATGATTGATAATAGATGGTCTGCCTGCTCTACCTGTCATTCTGCGCTTTGATATCTGCCTCATAGGCTCGACACCTAGGTCGCACATATCTTTTCTTTCTTGCTGATAATTATCATTAAATCGATAAGTTGAACGCTGTGATTGATTGCCAACGCTCGGTCCTTCTTTGATGACTTTATTCATTTTAACTAACCAACATAACGCACTTGCAATTTGCTGATTAGTTAAGTCACCCTTTAACTGTTCGCGAATAAAATACACATCAACTGCATAATCAAGATCGGCCAGAATCACCAAAACCTTGCAATGGTGTGTTAACGGCAATATAACAGCGGAATTATTCGTTTTCGTCATTTTCTTCAGCTTTATTAGAAAATAGATCAGCTAAATCAAAGTCAAGACTACCTTGTAACCCTAAATCAGTAATGCCTGCTAACGTTTCAACAATATTATTAGGCACAAGCTCATGTTTTAGAGAAAATTTAATATCAAATAAATGAGCTTTCCTTGGAATAATTTTAAATGTGCCAGCTACACTGCAATTCTTTAACTCAATTTTCTCTTTTTTACGCACACGTGGCACAATTAACACAAAATTGCAGCGCTTGAATAATGTCTTGACTTCGATTTTCTGAATTTCATTCGTTGCTAAATCATGATCTTTGTCATACATGTATTTCAGAACATTATTAAATGCCTTTGAATGATAAAAAATATGCGTGCATTTCTCCTGTGGCCAATTAGACGAAATTTCTAACTTGACCTCAGAGAATTTACCACGCTGCTCATCTTCTGGACATTTAACAGTGTATTCATTCAACGTATAGGTTTCTAAAATTTCCAATAAACTACTCCCGTAGATGCATTAAATTTTACCTGCCTGCTAACGTCTCAGCTTCACGATATGCTTCGTTATCCTTAAGAATGTTATCTTCAAGATCATTGTTAATATCCCGAAACCCAATAATCGCCTGGTCTAATTGCGTTGCATTTTTACCATTGAGCACGCGCATACGCTTAACTGCTAACGCAGCACGCAGTGCGTTGTTAATTAAAAACTGTGCAAATGCTAGTTGTGTACCCATATTTCACCTCGATTGATTAGTAATTATAAAACTGGCTCTTCTGAGATAATTGGCGGCGCATTTTCAAGTTCACGTAATATGTCATCTACCAATAAACTCTCAGAACATGCTGCAGTCACACTTAAACCTTCAACACCACCAATGATATTGGCTATCTTGATTGCTGCATTAGCCATTTCACACGCGTTGCAAACTGTTATGTCTCTTAGGCATAAAGTTCGCGTTTCTCGCATGACTAAAATAGCCTTATCGACAATCAACGTGTCATCAGCAGAAATAACGCAAAATGAATTTTTAATTGGATAACAATTTTTAAATTCTTCCTGGTATGCCGCTAATGCTTGATTCCATCCCAGTTCATAACTGGCGACTTGTCGTGCCTTAGCATCTGGATCGTTACTATCGCCAAAATATGATGCACATGAATGCAATAAAACGACAATGCTCAATAAAAGCAAACTGTATATAAATTTCACTTGCCTATCTCCTTTTCTTGATTAAGATAATTTTGAATCGTGTTCGTTAACGCGCCAATACGAACATCGTTTTGTTCATTAAGCGCTTCCATATACTCCGTACCAGAATCACCCCCAGCACTAGTTGTATATCTGCCATAAGCAGAATGCATCGCATTTGCTAATCCACCAGCGACCAATATAAACAACTGAACTTGCCCAAAATCACTCCAATCAATAGATTCAATTGGCATGTTTTCATTGACCATCGAAAATACGGCTTGAGATATTTGAGAAACAACATTAATGAATCCGCTCACAACAAAATAAATAATTATTGGTATAAATTTCACGTTTTTCATATGCCTCCCTTTGATTTATCATCAGTCACTTCGATTAAATTCAATGAAAAATTTAACCACCACTTGCGCACGTCAAAACTAGGACATTCTTTTAGCTTGCTATGCGTACTATCTAAATCTCGATGCCCACATAAAGCCGCTTTAGGAAAGATACTTTGCAACCCAGCAATAAGATCTGCCAGCGCCATCATTTGATCATTGGTAAAATTGTCATCTGCCTTTCCATCGACATTGATACCACCAATCAAGCAAATCGATACGCTGCGATCATTCCAGCGATACGCATGTCCACCAGTTCGATTAAGTGGACGCCCTTCTTCAACATCGCCAACCCGCGTAACAACATAGTTATAGCCAATATCACTCCAACCATTACCAGTTGGCGCAGGATCTGTATGCCATTTGCGTATATCATCTACATTAAAATTTTGTCCAGGCTTGGTTGCACTGCAATGCACAACAATCACCTCAACATCATTTGGTTCTAACCAACCATCACCGCTCATGTAGTCACCTCAACAGTAGAACTAGATTCAAGTTTATTTCTCAGATATTGAATCTCAGCACGATCACCTAAGCGATATGATTCAAGATCCTCCAATTTTGATTTCAGACGTTTATTTTCTGTTATCAAAGCAATATTTTTTTCCTTCAGTTCGTTATTGTCGCGACCAACTACCGCTGAAATTCTTCCTGCATGAATATCAAGCACACCTTGCATCTCCTGACTTTGACGGCCCAATCCAGTCGTTGCATCCAGAAATTGTGAAAGCAAAATTGTTATTTGATTTTTCATGCCGCTAAATCACTTATTTTTTTTTGATTGCTCAGGTATTCGTCATACGCTTTCAACCAACGTTGCTGCCAATCATGTGTATGGCCTGGATGAAAAGCAGGTGCTTTTCTTTCTCCATCTCTGACTGCACACCAATAACCTTGCACCTCCGGCGCTGCACCAGGTGGTAACTGTTTTTGTTTTTTTGTTAAACGAGTACCAATCATATTTTTTAAACAGTGCCTATTAATTAAATAGATTACCTGTGTAGTTAAAACCAAGTTATCGCAAACCGGTTCAGATTCGCCACAGCTCCGCTATCCTAAAAATTCTTAAAAAATATTCCGCAACAACGGTTCTTCTTTAAAAATTTTATTGCGGAGCCATGGCAGTCATCGCATTACCGGACGAGTTACCACCAGGGGCTTCATTCAAGACAGCACGTAATCCCCTGTTCGCTTTACATTGCAGCTATGCTGTATCCCATAGTCGCTGCTTATTCAGAATTATTTGCGCTACCGTATTTTCGCCGACCACAAAAAATTGTTATTCAAAACCAGATCACCGAATTCAGTTTGCAAACTGCACACATACGCACATCACCTTTTTTAATTAAGTTTTGTTTTTCTAAATCAGGTAGACGACGCGCGATTTGCGCTCTTGTTAATTCATCAGTCTTAAACGCAAGCTCCGCAGACGTTAAGCCTGGATAACGTTTAACTAGTGCTAATGTTTTTTGCGATTGAGAATGATGAGCGCCACTAGTGAGAATTTTTTTAGCGGCTTCAAAAGAAGTATTTGGATCTGTGTTACGAGAATGTGATATGGCGAATTCAAACTGCGATTGCGTGTTCATTGGTTCACATACTCCGTGTATATGAATTCAATTTTCTTCACACCAGGATCATTAATTCCGCGACTAACGACACGCTGAATCCATGACCGATCAACCTTCAATTGCTGACAAATATCAGCCCATTGATCTCGGTTTTCGTCTAACCATAAAATTACTGTCTCGTACATGCGGCGAACTATATGAATATATTCATACAAATGCAAGCATATTTGCCTACATTATTTTATGGGAGATATTTCAAAGTGTGAGTGAGTTACAATAAATAGTTAACCAAATTTCTGCTAAATACCTCTTTTTATTGAAATTATTACGAAAAAAAAGTATGTAATTTGACGTTATTCCTGTCTATTATGCATATATGCAACATACAAAAAGGAAGGTTATGCAGGGCGACAAACAACTAAAAGATATTTTTAAAGAAAATATTAAAAATATTATCGATGTACAATTTCAAGGGAAGGCAAAAAGATTAGCCAATGAAGCAGACTTTGACGCTGGCTATTTATATAAACTCTTCAAAGAAAATGATCCTGTCGGGAAAAATCCAACACTGGATATTGTTGAAAAATGTGCTAATGCAGCCAACATAGAAGCATGGCGATTAGTCGCCCCTAATTTAGGCGAACGACTACAATTAAACACTACTATAACGCTTGATCAGAACAAGCTATTAGCAGCATTGATAGAAATAGAATCAACACAAAGCAGCGAATCCTTTGCTGCGATGCCTACAGAAGCCAAAGCCCTGGCAATTAAACTAGCCTACCAGCTCCAACAATAAATTATTGATGCCACAAGAAAGATTTCAGCGAACGTCTGCACACATATCAACGCAATCAATATTTTCTCAAGCTTGCTTAAATTTTTAGACTCAAACCTTTTACTATAATTAGTTAAGATCTCCGCTAATTCTTGCTTGTCACCCATTATTACTCCCTTTTATGTTCGTTCCGTATGTGAACAATTGTTAAATTCATTACGATTATAAATTGTGAGTTAACCCACACATTTCATCCATTTCAGCACCGCCAGATAACCGTCTATCTTCTAAATGTGAATATATGCTTTATTTTTAACAAAGTATATGTGAATATATGCATTCTTTCACCCAAAGAAGAGAAATGCAATGATCAATTTAAACAATTTGAAGCAGCCTTGCCTTGAAGTTATCGCCCTTGGACATGTTCGCAAAGTACCTACAAAAATTGAAACTTGCGATGACGGTGGCCGAGTTTTCTTAACACCAGATATCGACAAACTTACCCCCTTTGAATTACGCGCTTTACTTGAGAACGTACGCACACGCGCACAACAATTCGTGATGGCAGAACAAGCCAAAGAAGAAGTGCATGAAATCATCATGGACAACGGCGTCATCACCGAGTTATTTGATCATAAGGTTACGCGTCATGAACAACGTGCATAATTCAATTACTTCTGAACAGCTTCAATTCTTTGAAGATGATTATCCAGTTGAGCTAGATGAGCATACACGTCTTGGTATCGTGCATATGTTGAAACGCGAGTTACAGCAACTTGCGCATACGCAAGGCCGTGTTAGTTCGGATGATGCTTACCAGATACTTTTCGACAAACAGATTCCAGCATATCTGCTCGGACGCGCAGCAGGCACTTTATTCAAAAGTGATGAATGGATTAAAACTTCAGAAGTTATCAAATCGCGTAGACCTTCAAATCATCAGCGTGAAATACCTTTGTGGCGACTCAGAGATAAATATGATGATGAAGATATTTTTTAAATCAATCCCCAATGCACGTTGCGAAGTACGTGCAAACCATTGCAGCGGCATACTCTCGCCGCTGCCCTTTTAACAGGTGCATCATGATTGAAGCATATCCATTACACTGGCCAGAAGGCTGGCCGAGAAACAACGTTCAAGAACATTCTCGATTTAAAAGCACTATGGCTAAGTCACGTGATTTTTTGGTGGCTGAGATCAATCGACTATGCTCACCATATAGCAAGACATATCTAGATTTGCATGATCCTAGTGGCATCATTATTAGCACTAACGTTCAATTGAGAAATGATGGTTTACCCTATGCAAGTCAGCGACTACCAACAGATTCAGGCGTGGCCGTATATTTCACGTTCAATGAAAAACAAATGTGCTTCGCTTCCGATAAATATTATTACGTATGGGAAAACTTGCATGCCATTGCAAAAACCATAGAAGCCATTCGCGCCATAGAACGATGGAGTGCAAGCGATATGATGGAACGTGCATTCACTGGTTTTGTGGCATTGCCACCACAAAATGAACACTGGCGCACAGTTTTAAAAGTCTCAGAAGATTGCACATTAGAAAACTGCAGCACCAATTATAAATTCTTGCGTAGCAAGTATCACCCCGACAAAGGCGGTGACCGTGATGATTTTGTGAAACTGCAAAAAGCCTGGGAAGAATGCTGCGAATATTTTACCAAACAAAGCTCACAAACCGCATAACTAACCTGGTCACATGAATCCGGCATCGATCGCGGATCCATGTGACCAAAAGGAGCCAACACCATGCCCATCAAACGACAATTAAATTCAATTCAGCGCAAATATGACGCTGCCATTGAAATAGAAAAATCAATTAAAAAAGAAATGCGCAGCCTGGAACGTCAAGGACTCATGCAAGGCGCAATTTCATTCAAAGACGGTAAGTATATGCGCGTCGTGACCTCTGGCAACTGTAATGAAGAACGCCAATTTAACTACATAGGCGCTGACAAGGAAAAACAACAGCTAGCGCGTGAAGCCATAGCACGACGCCAACGCCATGAAGTACTACAATTATCACTAAGCGAAATTAGAAATTTTCAACACCAGATTGAATCAATGCTGGATGATATCAACATGGATGCCAATATTAATCATGGTCACAGAATACCTCGCTGCAGCACTGTCGGGCGTGACCAATCTGGTACACCGATAACGTTTCAGATTGAGAAATTCTCATGAGCCCTAGAGTAAACAGTTATTTTTCTGGTGCTGGCTTGTTCGATATCGGCTTAATGAATGCAGGCATTGAAATAAATCAATCCTTCGAATTGGATAAATGTGCCTGCGATGTTCAGCGCCACAATCTAAAGCATCAGGTAATAGAAACCGACATTGCAAGTAAATTGGTAGAATCTGACAGCAATGCAGAAGCCTATATATTTACTTATCCATGCACTAAATATAGTGCTATTGCCGATATACATGGTACGCGCACTGGCGATGAACTATTTTTGCACGCTCTAAGGCATATAGCCATTGCAAAACCTGAAATATACGCCATAGAAAATGTACCAGGGATGCTAAAGTTTCCAGTTGTCATGGAAGCGATGACTAAACTGCCAGATTATTATGTAACGTCATTCTGTCCCGTTCAATCGCAAACGTGGTTACCGCAAAAGCGCGACCGCATCATTATTATAGGGTCATTAAAGCCATTTTCATGGCGACCACCTGAGAACAAATCAAAAGCAATCAAGCTTGCTGACATTCTGGAAGATGAACCCAGGGTTACATTACCCTATGCAATTAAAGCACGTATGGAAGGCAGATACAGAGACAAGCCAATAATAAGCGACCCAGAGAAATCCGACATTGCACCGCTATGCGTCGCACATTACGCAAAGGATAAAAGCACCCGTCTAGTTAAAGACAAACGCTATCCAATGGATGTTCGACCTTACTCAGTCAGAGAGTATGCGCGACTACAGGGTGTACCGGACTGGTTCGAATTCAATTGCAGCGACACTGATGCGTACAAGCAAATTGGCAATGGCGTTAGCGTTCCTGTCGGGGAATGGTTAGGCCGCGAAATTATCCGATATTTTCACTAAGAGTCAAACTGTGCGCATAAAAAAACTTACCCAATTTCGAAGAGAAAACATCGAACCAGACGCTAATGGCAACCGCCCCTGTATGCGCACCCTGCAGAAATGGCAAGGTGCTTTCAAAGAGGCTGGAACCTGGTACATGGACATGGACTTAAGACGCGACATTAACAATGACTCTGAAGCCATTGATAACCGAATACAGGACATTGCCGGTGATGATGCCGATTTGCATCAATTAATTTCTGGGCTTTAAACTCCCATGATGGGAAAAATTCTACATACTGACCTGCCTGACAACCTCACGTTTGATCGATCAAGATCTATTTACAGGTATCGTAATCCACTCACTAAGAAATGGGCATGGTCATGCAAAGACAAAACCCAAGCAATTGAGAAAGCAATCAAATCCAATGAGATAATTGCCTTACGACGCGAGCAGCAACACATCGCTAATGGCAATGACAGCAGCTTGCGTTATGTCATACGCCTTTACAAAGAATTAGTATTACCAAGTAAAGCATGGAGCCCAGGCACACGCACTAACAAGCTTGCGAAAATAAACAAACTTGATGCCTTATATGGACATCACACAATGGCTGCATTAGATCAGATCTTTATTGGTGATCACTTAAACGGCATTGGCAGGAATGGCGACACCTACAACAAGTGGCGCGAAGTGTGGATTGATCTATGCGCCCTGGCATTATCACGCAAACTAGTCGATTACAATGCAGCCGAAGCCACCTTAACACGCTCAACCAGCAAGAAACTGGCTGTGAATCGAAGACGCCGCGTGAATTTAACGCTCGATCACTTCAATGCGATTTACAATCATGGATCTTGTCCTGACTTTTTAAAGCTGGCCATGGATTTTTCATTACTCACTCTGCAGTCACGTACTGAACTGGTTAACCTGCAGTTTGATCAATTCAAAGATGACGGTTATTTATACTTTATTCGTCAAAAGACCGCAGGCGATACGGACATGTCATTTATACGCTTTGAGATTAATGAACAATTAGCGGCACTCAAAGTACGCTCACAGAAACTAATGATGAAAGCAGGCTATCGCTCACCCTATTTGATACATCGCATCCCTGAACGCAAATCGTTTGGCAAGCACAATTTAAAACGCTTAAAACACTTTGGCGTGATTGATGCTTTTCTAACAAAAACCTTTGCCTACGTGCGCGACCAGGCGCGCTGCTTTGAGGATCTGCCAGACCATGAAGAACCAGCTACCTTTCACAGCATTCGTGGCTTAGGCGGCCAGCTATTAGCCGCACAAGGATGGACGCAGGACGAGATTCAACCCTTAATGACTCACGCCAGCAAACGCACAACTAAGATCTACCTGGACAAAGGCATCAACGCGCTGACCCCCAATGATTACATCAAAGTTAAAACCGGCCTTAATCTAGATACATTAAGATGAGATTAACTAATTCACTACTGATTATTTTAATTATCGTCATAGTGATTGGATTTTTTCACGACGACATCATGTTATTGCTCTATGACTATGGCGTACTGACATGCATGGACAATGGACTGAGAATTGATAATCAATACTGTCGCAAGCTCGGCTACTTCTGAATTATTCAAAATGGTCACACCTGGTTGCGCTGCAGCAGCTGGATCCGTGACCAATCGTTAGTGGTCACACCTGGTATCGATCGATTGCGGATCCACGTGACCAATAATGTGGATACGTGGACACTATTATTCTATCCACATAGTATCCACACCAGATTGGTGAGATACGATAAGCTATTGAAATAAAAGATTTTTTTGGAGCGGGAAACGAGATTCGAACTCGCGACCCCAACCTTGGCAAGGTTGTGCTCTACCACTGAGCTATTCCCGCAATTTGGCGTAGGCGGGTATTCTAGTGCAATTCAGAGGTGTGTCAACGAAGCGTTTGTTTATATTTGTAATTTACGTGACATACATACTAATTAATTATCCGCTTCTGTTATTGGTCACTCAAAATAGCACCAATTGCCGCTATTCTGATCTAAATGCCGCCCTCAGATAGTCGATCATCGAAATCACTGTCAACAGAGCTGCGAGGTCTAGCAACCACTGCCCGATGACAAACGTAGGTGCGCCCATAATCGGGTGATACCAAAGCAGAAATATAATGGCGATGATCTGTACTGTGGTTTTCACTTTACCCAGATACGAAACAGAGACTTTGCCGCGGCTGCCCACACTGGCCATCCACTCACGCAAGGCAGAGACGGTAATCTCCCGCCCTATAATAATAAGTGCCGGTATCAGCACGTGCATGGTCGGGTGGCGGTACACCACGATGACCAGCGCACAGGCAACAATCAGTTTGTCGGCGACCGGGTCAAGAAATGCACCGAAGGCAGACGTTTGATTTAACTTCCTGGCAAGATAACCATCCAGCAGATCTGTCAGCCCGGCTATTGTAAAAATTATCGCCGCAATGGGCATGGCGTAAGGTATGGATGAAAAGTACGCAACTATCAGTAAAGGAATTAATCCGATACGCAGTAACGTAAGCATATTTGGTATGGTGTAGGGCATTTTTTTATTTAATGGCTATGCAGTATTTCATGGATGGATTGCGCCAGCTGTTTACTGATCCCGTTAACTTTGGCGAGTTCCTGTTCACTTGCCCGCTCGATGCCACGCATGCCTCCAAAATGTTTTAACAAACTCTGGCGGCGCTTAGGCCCCAACCCCGGAATTCCCTGTAATGGAGACATTGTACGCGATTTGTTTCTGCGTTTCCGGTGGTTTGTTATTGCAAAGCGGTGCGCTTCATCACGAATCTGTTGTATCAAATGTAATGCGAGTGAATCACCACCTAAATGTATGGGTTGTTTATCACCCAGTATGAATAACTGTTCCATGCCAGGCTTTCTTTCCACACCTTTGGCCACGCCAACAACCAGCACATCCGTCACCTGCAGTTCCTCCATAACTTGGCCTGCCTGTGTGAGCTGGCCTTTGCCGCCATCAATAAATAATATGTCAGGTAGCTTGCCCTCGCCTTTTTTTAGCCTTGTGTAACGGCGTGTTAACGCCTGCAGCATGGCGGCATAGTCATCGCCTGGCGTGATGCCATCAATATTGAATTTACGGTATTCGGACTTGCTCGGCCCTTCGCGGTTAAATACAACACAGGATGCGACTGTCAGCTCACCTGAAGTATGGCTGATATCAAAACACTCCATACGCTGGACAGGCTCAGGTAGTTTGAATATCTCCTCCAGTGCTGCAAAGCGTTGTTCCATACCAGACTGGCTGGCCAGCCGGGACTCAAAAGCGGTGGCAACATTTTTATTTGCGAATTCCAGCCAGCGTGCACGCTTGCCACGCACGGATGAGGTGATTTTTACTTTTGCTTCACGCTGATTCGAAAGCATTTCTGCGAGCACATCACTTTCGGCAGGTTCATGGGCGGTAATAATTTCTTCCGGCGGCCGGCGATGCAAATAGTACTGCCCTATAAATGCTGACAGGAGTTCCTGCTCGTTATAGTGCGCGGGTATTTTTGGAAAGAAACATTTATTTCCCAAGTTCATTTTGTTGCGCACCTGAAATACCTGAACACACGCCAGTGAATCACGCAGGCGGCAGGTAATAATGTCGCAATCACTGGAAAGATCACTTACATATTGCTGTTGCGAGACTTGTCTTAGCGCATCAATCTGATCACGCAATTTGGCAGCATGTTCAAATTCCAGATCTTCAGAGGCTTTCTCCATTTCAGAAACAAGGTGGTTAATTACCTGTTCACTTTTTCCCTGTAAAAATTGTCGCGCGAAATCGACATCTTTTTCATAGATCTTCTCGCTGACCATATTCACACACGGTGCGGAGCATCTTTCTATCTGATACTGCAAACATGGACGCGAGCGGTTGCGGTAATAACTTTCACTGCACTGGCGCACCTTAAAGGTTTTTTGCAGCAGGCTGAGTGTTTCCCGCACTGCCCCTACACTCGCATAAGGGCCAAAGTATTCACCTTTGTTTTTCTTTGACCCACGATAAAAACTCAGGCTTGGGAATTCATGACTGGACAATAATATATAAGGGTAACTTTTATCGTCGCGTAACAGAATATTATATTTAGGCCGGTGCTCCTTGATCAGGTTATTTTCCATCAACAAGGCTTCTGCTTCTGTATTGGTCACGGTGACTTCCATCGCCGCGACCTGTTGAATCATTTGTTTGATTCGGGGGCTAATGCTGCCCCGGTTAAAATAGGAAGAGACCCGCTTTTTAAGATTCTTGGCTTTGCCCACATAGAGAATCGTCGCATCACTATTCAGCATGCGATACACACCAGGTTGTTGTGTGAGCGTTTTTAAAAACGCTTTATCATCAAATTGCTGAGGAGTGTCAGACATGTTTTAAATGTGATATCGCTATGAGTCAATCAGTGCTCTGATTTTAGCGAAGACTGCTTCAAATTGTTTCACCGTCAGACGTTTGGTGGATGTGTTGTAACGACTGCAATGGTATGAATCCACTAAAATAAACTGATCAGGCAGATAATGCACGGCCCCATGAGAAAAAGGGTAATCTTTTAAACGCAGGCCCAGTGAACGCAATGTTGTTTCATGTGCAATGCGCCCAAGCGCCAGCACAATATTATCTGATGACAGATCAAGCAGTTCCTGCTGAATATACTGGTTGCAGGTTTTTATTTCTGCCGGTGTGGGTTTGTTTTGCGGCGGCACACATTTCACTGCATTGGTAATGCGCGCATCCAGCAGTTTCAAACCATCTTTAACGTGTTTTGATTCTGGCGCTGATGAAAATCCAAACTTATGTAATGTCTGGTACAGCAGAATCCCCGCATAGTCTCCTGTAAAGGGCCTTCCTGTTGCATTTGCCCCATGCAACCCCGGCGCCAGCCCTACAATTAAAAGTTTTGCATTATCATCACCAAATGGCGGTACGGGTTTACAGAAGTAATCCGGATACTTTTTTTTTGATTCGGCCAGGTAGTCTGCAAGCCGGTCACATTGCTTACAACGAGTTGAGAATTTTTTTACTGCCACTGTTTAGTATCCGTGTCATTGGGTTGTTTCATACCTATGGTTAATATTCAGCATGAATTTCGAATTTGATGAAGTATTGAATACTACTGGATTCCCGCCTTCGCGGGAATGACGGGAAAGCGGTTGTGTGGGAATGACATGGTGGATTATAACCAGGGAAAGTATTCAGTGGTTTTATCTTCACCGATGACAAGTGAGTTTGCAGTAACTTTTATGTACTGCTGGATTCCCGCCTACGCGGGAATGACGTGAAGGCGGTTATGCGGAATGACGTGATGGATTATAGCCAGGGAAAGTATTCAGTAGTTTTATCTTCACCGATGGCAAGTGAGTTTGCAGTAACTTTCATGTACTGCTGGATTCCCGCCTACGCGGGAATGACGTGAAGGCGGTTATGCGGAATGACGTGATGGATTATAGCCAGGGAAAGTATTCAGTAGTTTTATCTTCACCGATGGCAAGTGAGTTTGCAGTAACTTTCATGTACTGCTGGATTCCCGCCTACGCGGGAATGACGTGAAGGCGGTTATGCGGAATGACGTGATGGATTATAGCCAGGGTAACTATTCAGTGGTTTTATTTCCGCCGATGGTGAGTATGTTTGCGGTTACTTTGCGGTGAGTTGTTGAATATCGCCATGAAAGTTTGCAGCTTTATTCCAGTGAGTCGTTAAATATTATCGAGATTGATATTACCGAATTCGTCATCCCCGTGAAAACGGGGATCTAGACATAATCAAGATTTATACCTTACTCAACAAACACTGGATTCCCGCCTTCGCGGGAATGACGGGAAGGCGGTTGTGTGGGTATGACGAGAAAGCGGTTATGCGGGAATGACGGGTGGTGGTTATGTGGGTATGACGAGAAAGCGGTTATGCGTGAATAACGGGATGGTGGTTGCGTGGGAATGGTGGGATGCATGAATTATGACTAATGTACTTCTTGGTTTTTTCTTCACTGCTGGCAAGTAAGTTTGCGATTACTTTTCTGTGAGTTGTTGAATATCGCCATGAAAGTTTGCAGCTTTATTCCAGTGAGGCGTTGAATATCACCATGATTGATACTATCAAAATCGTCATCCCCGTGAAAACGGGGATCCAGCGGTGATAAACGATCTCTCAATACTGTACTGATAACCTCTCACCATGTTTCACAGTAATGAAACATGTATTGAAATGTCACCAACCAAATCCACAACTACACAGCAAAAGCTGCCAGCATTTCAATAAAAACGTTACAACTTCATCTCAACAAGTTGCACAACCCCACTACTAGAAAATAAGCAGTGCTGAACCCCAGGTAAATCCGCCACCGAAGGCTTCCAGAATCACTGATTCACCTTTCTTGATTCTGCCATCACGAACGGCAGTATCCAGTGCCAGTGGAATTGAGGCGGCTGATGTATTGCCATGCTTATCAACCGTTACGACAACGCGATCCATCGGCAGTTTCAGTTTTTTTGCTGTCGCCTGAATAATTCGTGTATTCGCCTGATGTGGTACCAGCCAGTCAATCTGTGTTTTGTCGAAATTGTTTGCCGCTAATGTTTCGTCTGCAATTTTGCCTAATGTATTGACTGCCATCTTGAAGACTTCATTGCCTTTCATGTAAATGTAGGCTTCGCCCTGTTTCAGTAGATCGTAGCCTTCTGAAATACCACGTGGAACATGCAATAGATGCTCATAGGCACCATCAGCATGTAAATGCGTTGATAGTATTCCGGGTTCGTCACTTGCTTCCAGCACAACAGCACCGCCGCCATCTGCAAACAACACGCAGGTACTGCGGTCAGTCCAGTCAACAATGCGGGAAAGTGTTTCTGCACCAATAACCAGTGCGGTTTTCACTGTTCCTGCTTTAATAAAATTATCTGCAATAGCCAGAGCGTACACGAAACCAGTACAAACAGCCTGCACATCGAATGCCGGGCATCCATGTATATCCAGACGTTTTTGAATCAGACACGCGGTGCTTGGAAATACTTTATCGGGTGTTGTTGTCGCGACAATTATCAGGTCGATTTCATCTTTGGTTTTGTGTGCCATTTCCATAGCACGGCGTGCCGCAACGACACCTAGATCTGCTGTCGTTTCACCTTCAGCAGCAATATGACGTTCTGTAATGCCTGTCCTGTCCTGAATCCATTCATCCGAGGTATCCACCATGGCTTCAAGGTCTGCATTAGTCAGAATTTTTTCTGGCAGGTAGCTTCCGGTACCAATAATTTTTGAATATTTCATGTCACGTCACGCTAAATAGTGTTCTAGTTGTTTATCAATCAATGTTGGTACACTTTTCTTTGCTTCTATATATGCAATTGAAATAGCATTTTCAAATGAGAATGCATCCGCACCACCATGGCTTTTTATTACGATACCTTTCAGACCCAGCAGCGAAGCACCATTATAGCGTCGTGGATCAATGGAATTTTTAAATTCATTCAGTATCGGTGTTGCCAGTAACGCAATAAATTTTGTAAATAAATTTTTAGTAAATGATTTTTTGGCATAGCTGGATATAAGTCTGGCCACACCTTCACTGGTTTTAAGTGAAACATTTCCTACAAACCCATCACAGGCAATCACATCCACTTCCCCGCAGAAAATATCGTCACCTTCTACATAGCCAATATAATTTAACGAGCTATTGCTTAACAAAATATTCGCTTCTTTAACCTGGTCATTTCCTTTGATCGCTTCTGAACCTACATTGAGCAGGCCCACTCTGGGCGCGGCTATTTCATCTACTGCACTGGCCAAAACTGAGCCCATTACTGCGAATTGAAATAGGTTTTCTGCTTTACAGTCAACGTTGGCGCCCAGATCAAGCATATAGGTATGACCATTCATTGCTGGTAAAGTTGTGTTTATTGCGGGACGGTCTATGCCTGCCAGGGTATGAAGTACATATCTTGCGGTTGCCATCAGAGCGCCTGTATTACCTGCGCTCACGCACGCCTGCGCCTGATCTTCTTTGACGAGATTAATTGCCACGCGCATTGAGGAATCTTTTTTGGAACGCAGTGCCTGTGCAGGTGGCTCATTCATTTCTACCACTTGCGTCGTATGATGAATTGTAAGTCGATCAGATTCACTACCGGAAGCCTGTTCCAGTTCGAATTCAATCAGTTCCTGGTCACCCACCAGAATCAGATTCAGGTCAGGATATTTTTGTAATGCATTTAATGCTGCTGGCACAACCACTTTGGGGCCAAAGTCTCCGCCCATGGCATCTAGCGCAATTGAATTACTCATGAGAATAGGAATCAGTAACGCAACACCACAGGAGTGTTGCGTTAGCAATATTTAACACTGGTCTAAAAGTGGTACGCGAGACGAATTAATCTTCGTCTTCGTCTACTTCGTCTTGCTTAATGACTTGACGACCACGATAGTAACCATCAGGGCTGATGTGATGTCTGCGATGAGTTTCACCAGTCGTTGGCTCGATAGAAAGAGTTTCAGCTTTTAATGCATCATGTGCACGGCGCATGCCTCTTTTCGATGGTGTTTTCCGGTTCTGTTGTACTGCCATTGGTGATCTCCGATCTATCTTTAAAGTTTTAAGTCTTTTAGCTTGGCAAACGGATTTTCTTTTTTATCCGTTGGCACTTCATCAAATTCATGCATCCACTGCTTCACAGAGGATTCACAGTTTTCCGTATCTGTATGTTTCACAACAATTGGCATGGAAAGAATAATTTCATCTTCGATTAAAGTCGCAGTAGTAATTACCTGGCCTTCATACTCGAAGATCTCATGACCCTCTTCACTCGCCAACTCTAATGAATCTGGCGTGATTAACAGCAACTGAAACTGCCCGCTAATAGGTACAGTTGCATTCTCCATGCATCGTTGGCACGATTGCACGACCTCGCCTTCAATAGTACCTTTAACCATAGGAAACTGTAGCGACGACATTGAAAATGCCATTGTTACGTAAAACTCACCGTCCGATTCAGGGGCTAATTCCATTAGCCTCGGCATATCCTGGACGGGTATATTTCCTGCGAACTGACGCCCTCGATTAGCAAATAATACTGGGTCAAAACGCAAAGGTAGATCGTTGCTCATTCGGCGGCCAAGTGTATAGATTGACTTAAGTTTCGTCAAAGTTTTTACTGAAATCAACCACTTCTTAAGCTTGTTTTACTCAATAAATTGGAAAATCACCTATGACCCGTCTGATTCTTGCCTCTGGTTCCCCCTATCGAAAGGAATTACTGCAAAGATTATATATTGAATTTGAATGCATCTCCCCCGAAATAGATGAATCTAGCCTCGAAAATGAACAACCTGGTGCCTATGTTCAGAGACTAGCGATTGAAAAAGCAGCAGAAATTGGCAAGTCACATGCAGATTGCTTAATTATTGGCTCAGATCAATGCTGCGTAAATAATAATATTATTCTCGGAAAACCGCGTGACCGGAATAATGCGATTGAACAACTCCGTGCCGCCTCTGGAAAACGGATCGAATTTCTAACAGGCGTGTCTATTCAACACCCCAAGTCTGGTCGGCACCAGGAATGGATGGATACATTTAGCGTAGAATTTCGACAACTGTCTATAGATGAAATTGAACGTTATCTGGACGTCGAGCAACCTTTTAACTGTGCCGGCAGTTTCAAGTCTGAAAAACTAGGGATTTCTCTGTGCCAATCAATGCAGGGAAATGACCCCACTGCGTTGATTGGTTTGCCGCTGATTAAAGTAGCGCAAAGCTTAAGGGAGTTTGGCTTACAGGTACCTTAGATATCTAACCAAATACGGGATCACTAGTCTAATTATCATCACTAATAGAATTGTCTTCACAATTCAATTTCGTCATCGATATTTAGATCCATCATCGTTACTCAAACGCGTCATCCCCGTGAAAACGGGGA
>TARA_R110002049_G_scaffold83199_1_pt1 | contig 24869 bp, 25 predicted proteins | sample TARA_R110002049 | Tara Oceans TARA_R110002049 (sample SAMEA4396941) | marine metagenome | biome: Polar Biome; feature: [SRF] surface water layer (ENVO:00010504); material: water (ENVO:00002006), including particulate matter (ENVO:01000060) such as... | depth 5 m
CGACAACCCCACCCGCTCACGCAGGTGGGGTTTTCCAATTCTGGAGGGCATAAAACTGTTCGGGACCTTAGCTGTTGCCGGGTGCGAGGAGTTCCAGCAATGCTTCATCGGGCCCCATGCTGCCATCGTTCTTGAAAGGTTGAATGCAGACATGATCGGCGCCTGCGTCCCAGTGGGCTTTAATTCTCGTTCTGATGGCGTCCTCGTCACCCCAGGCCACAATGGCATCCACCAGCCTGTCACTGCCGCCGTTTTCAAAATCCTCGCTACTGAAACCCAACTCCTTGAGATTGTTGCAGTAGTTGGGCAGCCCTATATAGGTCGCCATGTGCTGGCGGGCAATCTGCCTCGCTTTGTCCGGGTCGGATTCGAGAAGTACCATTTGCTCCGGGCAGAGCCATGCCTCGGCTCCCAGAATTTCGCGCGCCCTGGCGGTATGCTCAGGTGGCACGAAGTAGGGGTGTGCCCCATGCGCCTTCTCCGCGCTCAGCTTCAACATGTTCGTGCGCAAAGCCGCCAGTAATAGTGGTGCCTCCTGCTCGGGAAGCACTGACATGAACAATGATTCCTGCATGGCTTCGAGATAGGCGCGCATGGTGGATACAGGTTTGCCATAGGCATGCCCGCGGATATCCGTTACGAGGGGGGCGTGGGAAACACCGAGACCCAGCACGAACCTTCCGGGCGCGAGTTCCGCCAGTGTCTGGCGAATGGCATTCATGGTCATCGCATCGCGGGCGTAGATGTTCGCGATACCCGTCGCAAAAACGAGCTTCTCCGTGTGCGCCGCCAGATAGCCGATCATGCTGAAAGGGTCGCGTCCTACTGCCTCTGGTAACCACAACGCGCGGTACCCCCAGTTTTCAAGGCGGCGAGCGAAACCGGCGACTTCCGGCGCACTCATGCCGTCTATGAACGTCCAAACGCCGAGTCTCCCCATGGGTGTGCGCATTGGTGCTGTCTCCTGAATAATTTGGTGGTGCCGTTCTAGCGACCCTGCACGCTGCTGACCGGGTAGAGTAGATGTGCCGAACAGTCACCCACAAGGTCGATAAACATTTCCCGGCGGGCAAACTCCCAGCCCTCGGTTGCGAGCCTGAAACGGTCCTCGTATCTGCCTACGATGATGGGTTGCAGGGGGAGATTGTCGGTGGCCTGTAGCACCGTAAAGCACGCCCTGGCGCTGCCCTCAAGGCCCGCTTCAGCAACTTCGACAATGACATTAGTGGTCAGGTGCCGGGTTTTGGGTGTGCCAGAGTCGGGATAAATGCGACAGGATTTCTGGTATAGCTCCAACACCTCCTGATAGCCGGTGTGACACGTATTGTGAGCCGTTGACGCAATCTCCCCGTGAGAGAAAAGCTGAGCGACCCCTTCGAGATCGCCGCGGTCGATCAACTCCGCATAGCGGTAAATTAGATTCTCAATCTCTCGGCTGGCATTCATGCTGTCAGATCTGATCTTATTGTCGGATACATGGGTACGATCCTCCTCGCAGGCTATTCATGGTTGCAACCGGTTCGCTCGGGTTCCTGCCGCCACGGGAACAATATCCCCGTCAGCCGTCTCGCCCTGGTTGCAGGCGCGCATGGCTGCACGGAGCATGTTTGTCGGTTCAGTGATGTACTGTCAAGGTATGCTGCTGAAATACGAACCTGTTCTACACTGAGAAGCTCCTGGAACGCCTGCCAGCCCCGATATGCGCATCTCGTTGGATGATTGCTGGCCTGCGGCGTTTGGCCACAAGGTTTTGCCCAACTCTGCGGGTGTCTCCCGACAGCCGGATGCGAGCCAGCGAGCCAGCACCCTGGCTACATCGCGAAAGCCGCACGCGGGGGGAAGTGCGGGCGGCGCGGCCAACCACTTTGCAATATGCTGTTCCGAGAGCGTGCTGAGTGATTGTGCGTAGCCAAGTTGCTCGAGGGCGAGCGCGTTGGAAAGCTGCTCCATCTGGCCCTTGAGCGGCTTGGTAAGCACCGGCTTGCCCCACTGCAGGCATTCGCTGATGAGTTCGAATCCACTGTTACAAATCACACCCGCGCTTCCCGCCAGATGGTGTTTGAATGCGGCCGTGCTGGCCGGATGTCGCGTGACGTTCTTCGCCTGGGCGTGTTCCAGCCCATTGGCGTACTGCACGAAGCGCCGCTGCGGGAACTGCTGCATCAACTGTGTCACCCTCTGCTGGTTCTCAAAAGGCAGATAGACCAACACATAACCCTGATTCGCAACCGGAATATCCGGGAGGTCGAGAATCGGTGGCAGCACGTTGTCTGCATAGGGGTACCAATGTAAACCCAGTGGTACATCGACCGGCGCGAACCGACGCATGATGGCGTTGCTGATGGGGTTGCCGCCCCGGGTCGGCGTATTCCGGCCAAAGGCGTATTGATGGCCTATGCCGACACTGTGTACTTTGCCGCGACGGGCCGCCCATGCACTCACCGGCTCAAAGTCCGTAATCACAAGGTCGAATCCCGTGAGGTCAAGTTCCCTGACCTCTCTCAGGAAACGCACGGGATGGCTGTTGCCCAGAGTGGCTGCATATCTAACTCTGCCGCCCCGCGTGTTGAATGTCAGTCCTTCGCGGTGCAGATAATGGCCGAACGGCTGCATGTCAAACAGCTTTGCGCGGTCGCGGCCGGAAAACAGCCACGTGACATCCACTGGATAGGGTGCGAGGGCCGCAGCCATCGCTCTCGCCCTGCTGATATGGCCCTGACCCGTTGCCTGAACACCATAGAGTATGCGCATGCCTAGATTCCCAGTTCGGTGGCGGTGAGAATTGCGATGGTGCTGCCCATTACGGCGCCAGCCAGTGTGTCTCCCGGGTAGTGCACGCCCAGGATGACCCGCGATAAAGCGACTGCTGCCGCCCATGCATACATCGCCATTGCCGGCTCCTGGTAAACCAGTGTGAGTGATGTGGCCAGCAAAAAGGCGGCGGAGGTGTGTCCCGATGGGAAACTGAACCTGTCCGCCGCCACGATGATGCTGTGAAAGTCTGGCATGGCCTCCTGAGGACGGGGCCGTTTCAAGCCGTTCTTCAGCAACCAATAGGTGCCCCGCTCTGCAAGTAGCGCGCACATCAGCAGCAGGATCAGTTCTGCGACATGGTCTGTGCCTGTTGTCCACAGGAGCAAGGGCAGCAGCAGATACAGGTAACCGTCGGCGGAACGGGAGAGCGCCCTGGCCAGAGGGCGTATCAGGCGTCGTTCGCCGCCGCGGAAAAGCGCCAGAAACAAACGAACGTCGAGTCGCTGTAATGCGTACAGGATCTCCATGCAAGGCAGTGTGACGAGGCCGCGAGGCAGAGTTGTTACACTGATATGAACTTTATTTGACAGGCCAGTGGCTTTGCTGGCGGGCTAGCGGGACGTTTTGCGGGTGCGGGATGGGGTAATTGGGGTAGCCGGCTGTGCGCAAGCCCGCCGTTTCAGGTATGCAGCGTGACGACTCTTGCGGTATGCCCGATAATCGGGTGTTGTCACTCGGTTGGATACGAGGGGGAGCAGATTTTGTCTGTGTCGAGATTCATCGCGGTGGCGCATGCCACTGCGCAGGGCCTGTGTCCGTGCAGCGTGATCGTCGCGCTACTGATGCTTGCCCTCGGATCAACAGGTGCGGCTGATAACCCGGCGCTGTCTCCCGAGGATTCACGTTTCGTTCGCACCGTGGTGCATCTGCAACAATCGGAACCCGAATTGCGCGCGGATTTTGTGGAAGTCGCGCTGGTGTTGCTCGCCGAGGCCTATGCGGATGAAGCCTCACTTGCCCGTGAGGCGGCAACAGTGGCCGCCGACAACGATAAACTGCTGGGATGGGCTGCCGCCGTGGAGCGCTATTCGCAACAGTTGCCCCTGCTGGTTGAAGATGTCGAACTGGGTTTCCCCGCGCGCCTGACTCTGGGCGTCGATGGCGTCCTGTCAATTAGCGTGGCTGAGCGCAGGCTGATGCTGATGCATCCCCGCGTGGATCAGCAGGCAGTGTTCGAACAGGCAATACTTGCGACCTTCTGCCGGCGCCACAATTGCGCGGCGTTTACAGAGCAGCAGGCAGGGCTTGAACCCATTCCGGTATCTGCGGCTAGCGTGAAACCGCAGTGGACTTTTACCGAAAACGGTGCAGTCTGCGGCTACGGTGGGCTGGAAGTAGACTTTGGGTCGGGGGCAGATATCGCCCGTACGAGGGTTACCTGCGAGCAGTTTCTGCATGAGGCGATTACGCTGGGTCAGGAAATTGCGTGGCAGCGTCGACATGCGGTGCGCGTTGACTGGCATGAGCTCACCCTGAGGCCGCTCCCGTCGCGTCCGGGACATGCCCTCGGCCTCAACGCCGCCGGAGACACATTGTTGGCAACGGTGCCATTGATTTACGGCAGCCCGGGTCTGTTGCGCGCCATCACGCCATGGCTGCGTGCCGAGGTGATGCAAACGACAGGCCCGAAGCTCAGACTGCGCGCGGCGGATTTCGGTTGGGTTCCCTAGTGTGCTGTGGGCCGCGTCAGCCTGGCTCTCAGCATCCCATGTTGAGAGACTCAAGCATGCTTGTCTCGCCCGCCTCCCTTGTCCCGCTGCGGCGCGAGAATCATTCGGTACAGTCTCTTGCGAGGTCAGCTCCGAGATGAAAACACTGCATCTGATGCGACATGCCAAGTCCTCCTGGGATGCCCCTGAATTGGAGGATCGCGACCGGCGCCTCAATCGGCGCGGCCATCGCGATGCGCCGCGTATGGGCCGGGCCCTTGCAGACCGGCTTTTGCCCATGGCATTGCATGTGAGTCCTGCACGCCGTGCCCAGCTTACGCTCGCCGGTTTGTGTGCGGGGTGGGGTGGGCTCAGCACGCAACCGCATACTACGGTAGAGGCCCTGTACACTTTTCGCTACGATGCAGTGTGGCACTGGATTGCCGCCTGCGCAGAAGAGCATACAGCCTTGTTCATCCTCGCCCACAATCCCGCCCTGACCGAGTTGGTGAATCGTCTTGTGGGTAGACCCGTGCTCGACAATCTGCCCACCGCGGGCTACGTGCAGCTGGCCCTGGCGGTCGAGCACTGGGCGGGCCTGGAATCAGGCTGCGCGAAGGTCGCAGACAGCCTGTTTCCCCGCCAATTGTCCCATTCCTGACCTGGAGGTTTCCATGCTGCGCACAATATCACTTACCGTCATGCTTCTGCTGGCGCTCCCCGGCCCTGTTGCCGCGAACGATGCGGCCGCTGCCAGACTGGCCGAGGCAGTGCGCTTTCGCACAATCAGCTTTCAGGATCTGAGTCTCGTCGACTACAACGAGTTTGCTCGCTTTCACGCGTTCCTGCGCGACAGCTTTCCACGCGTGTTTGCAGCGCTCGATGTGGAAACCGTAAACCAGCACAGTCTCCTGCTGTACTGGCGCGGCAGCAATTCGACGCTCGAACCGATTCTGTTTACTGCGCACATGGATGTTGTGCCGATAGAACCGGGCACCGAACAGGATTGGCCGCACCCGCCCTTCGCGGGCACGGTGGTGGAGGGGCGTATTCACGGGCGCGGTACGCTGGACGACAAGCAGGGTCTGATGGGCCTGCTGGAAGCTGTTGAGCTGCTATTGAAGGATGGCTATCAACCGCAGCGTTCGGTGGTATTCGCCTTCGGCCATGACGAGGAGATCGGCGGCCGCGAAGGCGCGCGCAAGCTCGCTGAGCGAATGCGCGAGCGCGGATGGCATTTCGCCTGGATGGTCGACGAAGGCGGTATGCTGGTTGCGAATAACCCCCTGTTGCCCGAGCGCAACATCGCCATGATCAACATCGCGGAGAAAGCTTATGTCACGCTGACGCTGGTGGCGACGGGGGAGGGCGGCCACTCATCCAGGCCGCCGGCGATAAGCACGATTGGCCGCCTGTCTGCCGCGCTTGCGCGTATCGAGCAGAATCCCTTTCCGCCGCGCCTGCCCGGGCCCGTTGTGGCGATGCTTGAAAGCATGGCGCCGCATATGTCGCAGCCAGAGCGGTTCATTTTCGGAAACCTGTGGCTCACTGGCGGGTTGGTTGCCGGGCGGATGAGTGAAGACCAGCTGACCAACTCCTTTGTGCGCAGCACAACCGCATTGACCATGTTCAATGCCGGCGTGAAAGAGAACGTGGTGCCACAGCGGGCGGAGGCAAAAGTGAATTTCCGGCTGCTGCCTGGCGACACGCCCGAGCAACTCGTGCAGCGCATTGAGGCGATCGTGGATGACCCCGATATCGAGATTCTCAGTGATGACTGGGATAGCGTGCCGCCGGTAGCAGACGCCGCCGGCCCGGGTTTCAATGTGATTGCAGAGGCTGTGTCCGCCGTATACCCGGAGGCGCTGATCGTTCCCTCCCTGCTCACGGCCACCACGGACACCCGCCACTACGTCGGCCTGGCAACCGATCAATATCGCTTCCACGGCATGCTGATTGATGCGGCACAGGCGTCCAGCGTGCATGGCACGGGTGAGTATGTCGGGGTACAGAGCTATCTCGATTCCATTGCGGTGGCGCGCGAAATGCTGCGTCTCGGCACTTCGCGCTAGCCTCTCACCGGGCGCTCGGCGTTCACAGGCTTGCCGAAGCTTCCACCAGATGCGCGTGCAGCCCTGCGAATGTTAGTCTAGCGGTTTATTCGTCTTAACACCGAGGGGGGACTATGGGCACTGGAGTGCATCCGCGGGTCATGTCTGGCGTAGTATGTGCTTTACTCCTCGGCGCCTGTTCCGGCCCGATGGAAAATAGCGTTGCGGCGGCAGGAGCGGAGAGCGGCGAGCTGCGTTGCAGCGAGCCCCGCCCCCAGGTCTGCACCATGCAATTCGAGCCGACCTGTGCTGTGCTCGACGATGGCAGTCGCAAACAGTACTCCTCCCCCTGCAATGCCTGCGCGGACGACAGGGTCGTGAGAGCCCTGATCGGGCCCTGTCCGGAATGAGTCTCACCAATCGAATATTCCTCGCCATGCTGGCGGGTGTTGCGCTGGGGTCGCTGTGTAATCTGCTGTTGCACAGCGCCGCACTGGCGCCGATTGTGCGCACCGGCCTCGAAGATTATCTGATCGGGGGGGTGTTTGATGTCGTGGGGCGTATTTTTGTCGCCTCGCTCAAGTTGCTGGTGGTGCCGTTGGTGCTGGTATCACTCATCTGCGGAAGCAGTTCGCTGGGCGACAGCTCGCGCATGGGTCCGATCGCGGGCAAGACGCTGGCCTTTTACCTGCTGACCACCGCGATGGCTGTATCCGCGGCGCTGTTGTTCGCGGTATTCGTGGGTCCCGGCTCCCAGCTTGATCTCAGCGTGGACGTTGAGTACCAGGCCCTGCCTTCGCCGCCCCTTACTGATGTGCTGGTGGATATTTTCCCCTCCAACCCGGTGCGTGCCATGGCGGATGGCAAGATGTTGCAGATCATTGTGTTCGCCCTGCTGGTCGGATTCGCGATTTCCCACGCGGGGGAGCCAGGCCGTCGCATTGCCGGCTTCTTCCGCGATATGGAAGCGGTGGTAATGAAAATGGTGGACGTGCTGATGCACCTGGCACCCTATGGCGTGTTTGCACTGCTCGCGGGTTTGTTTTCAGAAATGGGCATCAGCGCCATTGCCGATCTGGCGGCCTATTTCTTTACCGTCATCGCGGTGTTGCTGTTTCATGCGCTGGTGGTGTACGGCGCCATGCTCAAGCTCGTGACAGGCCTCTCGCCGCGCATTCTGTTGACCAAGATGCGTCCGGTCTGGGCCTTCGCATTCAGTACGGCCTCTTCCGGTGCGACCCTGCCGATTACCTTGCGCACGGTCGAGCGCGGGCTGGGGGTAAACAATTCCGTGGCAGGGTTCACGGTGCCTCTGGGCGCGACAATCAACATGGACGGCACCGCGATAATGCAGGGTGTCGCAACGGTATTTATCGCCCAGGTTTACGGCGTCGAGCTCTCCATGGCGGCCTATATCACGGTGATTCTAACCGCGACGCTGGCCTCGGTGGGTACTGCCGCGGTGCCGGGAGTGGGTCTGATCACGCTGGCGCTGGTCCTGGAGCAGGCCGGGCTGCCGGTGGAAGGCATTGCGCTGATTATAGGCGTCGACCGCTTGCTGGATATGGTGCGTACCGCGGTGAACGTAACCGGGGATGCCACGGTCTCGCTGCTGGTGGCAAACAGCGAACAGGCTCTGGACAGACAGGTGTATCTGGATCCCGATGCCAGTCAGGATGGCAGAGTCCGGGAAGACAACCCGCCGCTCGCCTAGCGTGTTTATCCTGCTGAACACCCGGGGCTCGAGGCGTTCGGCCACCCGCGGGCCTCAATCCGGGGGTAGCCCTGTGTTAGCATGGCGGCGATCATTTTTCATCAGAGGCCTGCGCCCGCCATGCCAATCAAGTGCAGCATTGTTCCCGTAACGCCCTATCAGCAGAACTGCTCTGTCATCCGTTGTGAGGCGACTGGCAAAGGGGCCATTGTCGACCCCGGCGGTGATATCGAGCGCATTCTGGAGACGGTGAAGGGCATGGATGCCACTATCGAGAAGATCATTCTGACGCACGCACACATGGATCACTGTGCCGCGGCCGATGTGCTGCGCAAACAGTTGCGGGTGCCCATTGAAGGCCCGCACCGTGACGACGAGTTCTGGCTACAGGGGCTGCCGCAGGCCTGTGCGATGTCGGGTTTTCCGCATGCCGACGCGTTCCTGCCCGATCGCTGGCTGCAACAGGGTGATACGGTCAGCGTGGGCGAGCAGGTGCTGGACGTGCTGCACTGCCCTGGTCATACACCCGGGCACGTGGTGTTTTACTATGCCCCCCAGCACGTCGCCTGGGTGGGTGATGTGCTGTTTCAGGGCTCAATTGGCCGTACCGACTTCCCGCGCGGAGATCACGAACAACTGATCGAAAGCATCCGCGGCAAGCTGTTTCCGCTGGGCGACGATATCACCTTCGTCCCGGGGCACGGCCCTACCTCTACCTTCGGACAGGAGCGCCGCAGTAATCCTTTCGTGGCCGATGCGCGTTATGGCTGATAGCGCGGACGAGCGGGAGGCGCGGCTGCGCAGCGAATACCACGCCCAGACCGCCCGTATCCGCTGGCACGAACTGCAAACGCATTTTGCCGGCGGCAGGGTCGTAGTGGTGGCTCCGGGTACGGACCTGGTCGAGGTAGCGGTACAGCTCGGAATGGACAACACCGATGCCTTCACCGCCTGGATAGCCGACGGGCAGGTCAGCGGCGTCAGTGAGGAGCAGGCGCTCGCCTGGTATGCGGCGGATGCCGACGTCTGGGCAGTGGTCGCCGCGCCCTGGGTGCTTGTGCAGCCCCTCCCTAGCGAATCACCTTGATCCAGTCGCCGGTGCGCGGCTCGCCGCGCGGGTAAAACCCGTTGATCAGTCGCAGCTGATTTTCAGCATCGTCAATCTGTACACCAGCTGCCAGGCTGGCCAGCGTGGCGCCGCGCGGCACCTGGATATAGCGAATCTGCCGCGGCTCTTCCGCTTTGCGCTCGCGCGGGTGGATGGCACGAAAACTCTCGATGATCGCCAGTAGTTGCGCGTCCTGAACCGTGAAATCGCGGGCAGCGCCCTCAAACAGGTAGCTATAGCTGTTGTAGTCGATCACTGCAATGCGCCGATCGGTACCGCCGCTACTCGCAACCGCGGTATAACCCGTGAGTCCGCCCGGCTCCAGCGCGCGCCCGGCACTCAGTGTGCCGGTTGCCTTGTTTTCAAGTATCGCCTGCGGGCTGGCAGTCGCAGTGCGAGGTATCAGCATGATCTTCAACTGCGCGGCTCCGCCGGGTTCACGTGCAATGATCGCGCTATTGCCTGTCTCTACCTGCCAGCCTGGAGGGTGTTCAAAGGTGAAGGCGAGGCGGCTGTGGTAGAAACGGTTTTCCTCCCGCTCGCCCTGTACGCTTTCTCCCCACACCAGCCCCTGGGTGCGCTGGCGAAACTCCCCCGGCACTGTCGGATCGGGTGCCCAGGTATCGAGATCGAGCTCCGCGGCGGCGTTGATCACCGCTTTCAGGCGCTGGTCGTTGCGCGGGTGGCTGGCATACAGGCCGTGGTAGGTGGAGGTGGGCCTGCCGCTGGATTTTGCTTGCAGCCGCTGGTACTGCTCCTGGTACTTGAGCACGCCGATAACCTCAAGCATGGCATCCGGATCGTAGCCCGACTGGTGCATGTAGCCGGCGCCGAGACCGTCCGCTTCCAGTTCCATGTCGCGGCCGTAGCCACTGATCAGCTCCGCGCCATACATGTTCGAGGCCTGTGCGAGGTCGCTGGAACCGGTAAGGATATACGCGGTAGTCGCTAGTACGGCGTTAGTGATGCCAGCGGTTTGACGGCGGGCGTGATGACGCGCCGTAATGTGGCCAATTTCATGCCCGAGCACTGCCGCCAGCTCGGCCTCACTGTCGAGATAGGCGAGCAGGCCGCGATGAATGTAGATGTAGCCACCCGGCAACGCGAAGGCGTTGATGTCGGGACTGTCGATGACATGGAAGCTGAAGCCCAGGTCCGGCATGTCACTGTTGGCCGCGAGGCGCTCACCCACCCGGCGCACGTAGGCCTGTAGCTCTGGATCGTCATAAATGGCGCCTTCGGCTACGATCCCGGCATGCATTTTCTCGCCAGTGCGCGTCTCGCCGGCGGCACTGGAGAACACTACGTTGGCACCGCCCGTGGCCGGATTGCCGGCACAGCCCGCGAGCAGTATTGCGCAGACGACGGCGGTGCCGGTGAGGCGTAGCTTTGTGAACGCAGGCATGCCGGCTCTCCTAATATTCGCCCGAGAGAAACTGGAGCAGCTGGTTTCCAATGCCGTCACAGGCGGTTCCCTGCACCGGTGCGATGATCGGAATCGGCACCACAACGGCGGGCATATAGGATTGCCCGGTTGCGGTGGCATTGACGCGACCGACCTCCGCGTGATCGTTGAAATCCCATATTGTGGCCTCGTAGCTTGCATCATTGCTCCAGGTGCCGAAGCCGAAACAGCCGCCGCCTCCCGGGACGATGCCGCAGGCCATGGAGCCGCCGGAATCGGTACGCAGCGTGCTTCCATCAATCCAGATCATGTATGCGGTGTTCATTTCCCTCAGGCGCGCCGCTACCGGCTCCTGCCGCATCAGCCGCCTGAGATCGTCGGGTCGCAGGGGCGCCGTACGCGGTTCAAACCAGGGGTACAGCGCATTCACGAAATCCAGCTCATCGATCACCGTGATGGCGCCATCACGCGCAGTGATATGTTCTCCCAGGCAGCGGATAAACTCCGGCTCCGTGTCGTAATCACTGGCGTGGCGCCGACCGAGTATTACCACGCTGGCATCGCCAATGCCCTCTATCGGTTCGTTGAACACCATTTCGTCTACCGTGGAGGTAACACAGCCGCTGAGTGCGGCGAGCGGTATGAGTGGCATCAGTAGTGAGACCAGCTTGTTCATGGCGCCCCCTGCGCGAGAGGTACTATGTTGCGCTTTTCGAGCCACTCGCGCACCGCGGGCACAGCGGTGAAGCCTGTGGCAAAGTGGGCGCCGGCATCCCGCAGCGCCATTACCGCCGCGAGGTTGACTGCCGCCTGGTCGCTCTGCAGGAAGGCGGTCGGGGTTTTGCCGTAACTGGTCATGGTCCAGTCGGCTATCGGTTCGCCGCTCACTGTGACCAGTTCAAAACGGTAGCGCATCCAGATCTCATACACCTTCACGCTGGTGTGTGCGGGGATGGCGTACTGCAACTCGTCCACATGCGGTATCAGCACGGCGTCAACCGCCGGATTGCGCTGACCGGGCCCGGGCTCGCTCTTCAGGTGTACCAGTTTCCGGAACATGCCACCGAGCAGTGTGTCCCACATCTCCACCTGTGCCTCGCCCGTCGTCACGATCCAGCTCGATTCCCCGCGGCCGGCCGCCTCATCAAAAAACTCATGCTCCGAGAAATCCTGGTCATACCACACCCCCAGTGTCAGGGGCAGTGGAGTCATCAGTGGCGGTGGAAAATCTCCCTCCACCACGACCTGCTGCGGCCCGCAACCGCCCAGTAGTACGCTCGCCAACAGCGCTGACGCCAACAGCAAGCAACCGCGCTGCGGCGCTTCAGCGAAAGTCATTGAGCGCGACAAAGGTACCTCCGTTGCGATGTGTGAGTTCGCGCATCAAGGTGGCAAAGCGGATACCCGTGGTTTGCAAGTGCGGTTCGCGAATAAACTGTACGGGAAAACCCACCGCGTGGATGCGCACCAGGCGATCGCCGTTGGCGTCCTCGCGGTTGATGCGGTCGACCGTATCAACCACTTCGGCAATCGACTGCCCGGTAAACTCGTCGCCAAACACATAGATGCTGATGCGCTTGTCCGGGTCGTAGAACGTGCGAATCGCGGCGGTGATGCCCTCCACCGGGCTGGAGTTGCTGAACACGTGCCAGCCGCGCAGATTGTCGAGAATTACCTTGCGCCGCCCGGGGCTGTCGGGAATCCATTTACCGCGATAGCGGCTGAACAGATAGTTGCCCATGTCGTTCATCACCTGAATACCTTTCACCTCCGGGTAGATACTCAGCGTTGCCTCCACTTCACGCAGCACCCGCGGCCAGGCATAGGAAAACATCGAACCCGAGGTATCGATGACGAAAATAATGTATTCACTGTCCACCGGGATACCCCCGATCAACTGATTTTTAGCCTGGTACGCAGGGCCCAGCAGGCGCTGCATTTCTGTGCTGAGTTGCTGTCTGGCGATGGCCAGTTGCTGGCTGATTACCTCATCGCTGGTGGTCGACACCGCCTCGGCATCCAGCCGCCCGCGGGCGGCTGTCAGCTCGCCGCGCAAAACGGCGATGCGCTCCTCGTACTCCGACAGCTGTTCCTGTCTGGCGTTCAGATCGCGATTCAGCACGCGTGTTTCGCCGCGCAGCTCAAACATTCGCTCCTGCAGGTCTGCGATGCGCCCTTCGAGGTTCACAGTGGCAGCCTCGATGATTTGTGGCTCCACGGTTTTGGTGATCATCAGCAATAGAATCACCGCGCCAAAGCCGCAGCAGATCACATCCAGAAACGACAGTGAAAATTGCTCGGGAGCCCTGCGTTTTCGCTTCATCGACGTTCGTCCTCAGGGCCAGTCCCGGGAAGGGCTGAGAAAAGAACCCTTGCTGACCTGCGCCAGCTGCCACAGCTCCGAGGCCGCCATCGGATCGCCCTCGAGCGGCGCTAGAATTACGTTTACAGGTACGCCTGCGGGGAGTTGTCTGATCGCCTGTCGATACAGCTTCAATCGCTCGTTGCCACTCACTTTGCTGCCGCGCGGCGCGCTCGTGCCCTGGGTGGGCAGGCCATCGGTGATGAGATAGATATTGTCCGGCTGCGGTTTGAGCTGGCGCAGCGCCAGAAACGCGTTTTCCAGGCTGGTGCCGCCGCTGGGAAGCACATTGCGCAACGTGCCGGAGAGCTTCTCCAGGCGCGCCTCATCTGCCACCTCAAGCCATCGGCCCGCCGTATCGGGCAGGGCAAACTGCGCCTCGGTATTGAAGGTGATCACCTGGTAGCTGGAGGCTATCGGCAGCTGCGCGGTCAGCCAGTCGACGGTGGCGAGGCTGCGGGTCCACTTGTCTGCCCTGCGCTGAATGCCCGCATCCATATTGCGCAGGCGAATGATCTGCACCAGACGATCGGCGAGCATGCTGGCGGAAGTATCCAGCAGGATCGCGATGTGCTTGCCGCCCAGGTTGAGCCCGGTGAGGTACTGGCGACTGCCGTCGCCGATGAAGCTGCGCGCGCTCTGCCCGCCGCTGTCGGGAGCCTGTGCACGCAGCTTCTGTATTTCCTCTTCCAGCGTCAGCAGTTCGGCCTTGAGTGCGGCGATATCTTCTTCGCTGGCCTTTGCATCGCGCTGCAGCGCCTGCAACTCGGCCTGCAGTGCGTCCCTGTCTGCAACGATGCGCGAGGCGCGGCCTTTGGCGTCAACGATTGCCAGGTCGACGGCTGCCAGCGTGTTGCGCAACCGCACCAGGCCCGCTTCACCGTCACGGATATCCTCTTCCAGCAGGCTTGCCTCCGCCAGCAGGTCTGTATTGCGCTCCACGGTTTGCTGATCAATCGCGTGATTCATGATCAGGTAGACCAGCACTACGGCCCCAAAGCCGCAGGACATGATGTCCAGAAAGCTCAGGTTGAAGGTGTTGAACTGGCGTTTTTTGCGGCGCATGGTCAGCGCACGACCTCGATCAACCGGATCGTTTGGCTATCAATCTGGATCTCGTCGCCGCAGTGCAGGCTCTGGCCCGGCTGGTACGCCCGACCATTCACGCGCGGCGGCTGCGACACGACGCTGTCGCCGCCTGCGTGCGGGCGCAGGTGCCAGCCGTGAGCCACCCGATGAAGCTCCCAGTGCGCATGCACCCGGGTGCCCTGGGGATGTAGCGGCTGCGCACGGGCAGCGATCAGCCAGTGGGTGGGCGCTGCAGTGGGCTCTGAATTGCGCCCAGGCTGGGGCGGCGAGTGAGCCTCCGGTCGTGCCGTGGCGGTACCGCCGGCCAGCGATGGCAGTGAGGTGACAAAGCTCAGGGCCTCGCCATGCTCCATTACATGCGTCTGATGCGCGCTCAGGGCACTGCGCATGGCGTCGTCGTCGAGCAGCTTTAAGCCGGGCAGTGCCTGCTCCAGGCCCGGCAGGAGACCCGCCAACGGGTCAGCCAGCAACAGACACGGTTCATCAGCGCGCTCCAGCGTATGCGCGGCCGCGCTGAACAGGTGTTCACCCGTGTCGAGCAGATCCTGCTGCGTTATGCGTGCCCGGTATCCGCCTATGTCAAAAACAGTTTCCGTTGCGCTCTGCAACGAGCGCAACGCACCGGGCAGTGCATCGTAGAGTTGCTGTTCGGTTTCGGCCTTGCGCCTGGGGTCGAACCGGGTCTGGCGCACGAAGCCGCCGGCAATCCGCTCAACCAGCCGCTCCTGCAGTTGCAGCAGCCCGCAGCCGGGCAGGGGCAAGCTGCGCTCCAGGCTCAGCAGGTCGCCGTCGGCGACCAGTTCGCTGAGCACCGCCTGGTGAAGCTGGATCTCCAGATGCGCGATGCGCGGCGCCCTGAACAGGCTGCCAAGCGCCACGCTGCGGTGCAGCAGGCCCACTGCGGCGAAGGGACACTGCTGCACGATACCGAGCAATAGTGAAAGTTGCTCGCGCTGCATGCTGCCGGGCACGGCGAGAATCAGCTCGGCAGGCTCCCCGGCTTCGCGGTGCAGCGCCTCGAGGTGCGCGTGGGCGAGATCTGCGGTGTGCCGCGATGGTCCCAGGGCGGGTTGCAGTGGGTCGGTGCCCAGTTGCCACCAGTAGCGCGTATTCGTGTCCCGGGGACGCAGGCGCGCCGCGGCTCGCGCCGCCTGTCCGAACACATAGCCGCCCGCGCTGAGCAGTGCGTAGCCCGGGCTCTGCACCAGCGTCTCGCCGTGCCAGAGGCGCAGGTTGCTGTCGCTCAGGTCGAGCAGGCCGACACTCATCAATGCGCGACCAGAAAGCGCAGCAGTCGCTTGTCGGCGTAGCGCTGTGCATCCAGCACCAGCCGTTCCTGGGCCTGCTGCAACTGGTGCAGACAGAACATGATCACGATGCTCAGCACCAGTGCCACGAAGGTGCTGTTGAAGGCCACGCCAAGACTGGCGGTCACGCCGGAAATATCGCCTTCCACCGCTTTGTAGGCCTGACCCAGCGCGTCACCGATGCCGCGCACCGTGCCGATAAAACCGATCGAGGGTATGGCCCAGGCGATATAGCGCACCATGGACATCTCCGAATCGAGGCGGTCGGATTCCACTTCGCTGTGCTCCCTGATCGTATCGGACACTGCCTGGATGCTGCCTGTGGTGGCGAAGCGCTGCAGCGCCGCCAGCAGGGTGCGTGGCAGAAGGTACTCCTGCTCCTGTGGCGGCAGCGCCTCCAGCGCGCGGCTGTATTCGCGGGCGTCCTGCGGCAACACGGTGGTGCCCTCGGGAATGTCCAGCAGGCTGCGCTCCAGCGTCTCCCGCTCGCGCAGAATGCGCAGTGCCTTGTAGGCCATGATGGCGAGCGCCCAGAACAGCAGGATGAAACAGGCCTCCTGCTCGAAATCCCGGATGACCACCACCAGGCTGCGCTCGGCTACGTAGTCGCCGCCCGCTGCCTGCAACTCGGCATCCCGTTGCAATTGCGCGTTGGCAGCGGGGCGGATCGCGCCCACGTAGGCCGCGTGCACCACGATGATCGAGATCAGCAGGGCGAACAGTTGAAAGATGAATTCCTGGGAGAGTTTCTGCTTCATGCAAGCTTCCTATATGTCCACCGGAAAGGATACCGAGAGGTCTTCGGAGATGTCCTCCGATGGTTCATAAATAAACGGTGATGCAGCGGAACCGGCCTGCGTCTCGCTCGCGCCGTCAGCATTGCCTCCCCCGGTGGCCTGTCCGGGGGCTTCGCGCGAACCCTGTGTTTCCGTGGGTGACGTGCGTTCGGTGTCCTGTGCGGTCTGCTCCGGCTGTCCGGGCACCTGGGCGAAGAGGGCGCCTGCCGCCAGCGCCAGGACGATCGCCAACGGTGCTATAAACGCTGTTCCGGGCATGCCTTACTCCGCGTAGCGTGCAATACGAAATCCTACGTCATCGCGTCCCGCTTGCCCATAATCACGGTGGGACAGACGCACCTCGCTCAGTTTCGCCCGGGTCCAGGCCGCGCCGCGAATGACGTAGTTGTCGCCCGAGGCCTTGCCCAGCGGATCGATAGATGGTCGTCCGTCGTCCGAGGGTATGCCATAGACATCGTGGACCCACTCAGCCACGTTGCCGCCGAGGTCATACAGGCCATTGTGATTCGGCGGGAAGGACCCGACGGAGGCGCTGACCACTTCGCCGTCGTCGTAGTTGTTCAGCACCCGGCCGGTGACGAAGGCGGAGCTGGTATCGGCGTAGTTCTCCACCGGCTGCGTGGGCGGAAAACTGTCGCCCCAGGGGAACTTCAACAGCGTTGTACCACTGGCGCGCGCCACCCAGGCCCACTCGGCTTCAGTGGGCAGCCGGTAACCGGTGGCGGAAGGATTGAAGCCGGTAATAATGCCGCGCTGCTCGCGGTAAAACGGCGGCAGACCCTCCCGGCGGCTGAGCCAGTTGCAGAAAGCGGCAGCCTGTTGCCAGCTCACCTGCACCGCGGGCTGGTGATCGCGGTTCAGGCTCTGCCCATCGATCTGACCGGAATTGTGGCCGCCCTGAAACTGGCGGAACTGCACGTTACTGACTTCGGTGGTCTGCACGTAGAACATCCGTCGCAGGCCGACGGGGTGCAGCACCTCGTTGGCCCTGCGGCCGGGGTCTCGACGCGAAGCGCCCATGCTGAAATCGGCCAGCGCTGAGTCCCCGGGTCTGAACAGCAGCAGGGTTTGGCCGAGTGAGGTGGTGATTTCCGCGGGGATGCCTGCCATTCGCGCCTGTTGCTGGGTGAGGAGGGTGATATCCAGCTGCTGAGCCAGCCCTGTGCGCGGGGTGACCCGATGGCGCTCGGTGGCGTGTCCCTCGAGGCTCACCTCAATGTTATGCGCAACCGCCGGCAGCGACAGCGTGCGGCTACCGCGCCCCACTTCTCGCCCGTTGACACGCACCACGGCGTTTTCCGGGTTCACGCGCAGGCGCACTTCCCCGAGCCGTGCGCGCAGCGCCAGGCTGCGCTGCTCGCTCGAGCCCGCCGGCAGGCGCAGGCTTTCCGTGTGCCGTTCATAGCCCGGTTTGAACACCGCCAGCCGGTTCTCCCGATCGGGTGGCACCACCAGCGTCAGCGGCGTCTGGCCCTGGAATTCGCCGTTCAGGGTCACGTTTGCGCCGGCCGGTTGGGTGTCGAGTAGCAGCTCTCCCGGCGCCGTCTCGAGAGTCACAACGCCGAGATCCTGCGGTTCTCCGGCGATCACCGCCAGCGTTGTTACAAAGGGTGCGTAGGTGGGCAGTTGCAGCGACAGCTCGCGCTCGCCCTCCAGCAATTCAAGTTGCGCAGGTGTCTGGCCGCGCGTTTCGCCGTCCACGCTAATTTGAGCGCCGCTGGGTACGCTGTCCAGCGTGATCTCGGCCCAGGCGGGCGCGAGTTCTAGCTCGACCCGCTGGCGAAGGGCGCGACCCTTGACAGAGAGAGTCTGCGTGCGGTTTTGAAAACGCGGAGCGTGAACGGATAGCTGGTAGTCACCCGCCGCCAGCGATAGGTCGGTGAGGGGTGTATTGCCCACCGCTTTGCCATCGAGCATGACAACGGCACCGGCCGGTTCGCTGGCAATGGACACCAGCCCCGGCAGTGGTTCCGGGGACAGGGTGAGCGTCTGGCTGTCGTCGCGGTTTACCGTCAGGCGTGTGTGCAGCGGCAGGTAGCCCGCTGCGGTCACACGCAGCTCGTACTCGCCGGGCCAGAGCAGGTAGCGGTTGGCGCCGAATGGCAACGCAATGCCGCTCATATCGGTGGACGCCGCCGATTCTGTCTCGATGCTGAGTTGCAGCGAGCGCGCGCCCAGAAGGAAGACGAGGGCAACCGCGAACAGGGCGATGCCCAGCAGCAGCGCGATACGCAATGGCCGGCGCTTGTTGCCGCTGGGCGTGGGCGCCCCGGTGAGTGGTGTGAACTTACTCGGCGTGATGGTTTGCGCCGCGGGGCCCGCCCTTTGTTCATCCATTCAGATCGCTTCCGTGCAGGCAATGGTGACAGGCGCGGCCTTCCGCTCATAGGACACCTCAAACTGCAGTCTTACGTCGCGATAGCCCAGACGCGTACCTGTTGCCGTGTAGCTGCCGGGGCGAAGCTGCAGGCGTTGCTCGTGGAAGCGGCCGAGGCGGGCTACTTTTAACACGGTGACCACGGTTTCCCCGTCGGAACGCAAGCGAACCTCTACCGGGGTATTGGCTCGCTCCAGCAACTGTTCCAGCGTGCTGATCTGTTCCTGCAACAGTGGGCCGGCAGGGCTGAGCCGTGTGGCTTGTGCCAGCAGTTTTGCACTATCCGCGGCGACTGTCGCGTCGCTGAGGCGTTCCGGCTTTTGGATAACGGCGCGCAACTGCTGGTCGAGCTCCGCGCGCGGGCCCACACGCGCCAGTCCCTCCTGCGCGAACAGCAGGCTGCCGTCCGTCTGCAGCGCCCGCTGGTAGGCCTCCAGCGCGGCCTGCCAGCGCTCGCGATCCTCGTACTGGCGGCCCACCCGGCGCAGGGAGGCAAGCTCCGCGGCGGTTTCTGCGCTGGCCACTTCGGCGAGCGCGCTGGCCGCCTCACCGGCATCCGGGCGCAGTCGGTCGGCGCGGCGAAAGGCCGCTTTCGCGTCGCTGTATTGCCCCGTGTCGAGTGCTGCGTAGCCCTCGCTCATGGCCGTGTTAAAGCGCTGCGTTTCAAGCGCTGCTGCAACCCGCGCCAGCGCCTGCGCCGCACCCTGGTGCTGCGGGTCGAGCTTGCTTGCCTGGCGCAGCCGCAATTCGGCGGCTGCCAGATCGCCTGTTTCCTCCAGCGTGGCGGCCTCCTCCAGCAGTGGGATAAGCTTGGGCGCCACCTCCAGACGTGTGCGCAGGGCGGCCAGCTCCGGATGATCTGGCGCCAGACGCGCGATGGTGTCCAACAGGCCGGCGGCCGTGGCCGTATCGCTGGCCTCCAGCGCGGCATGGGTACGTTCGAGCAGGTCCGCGAGCACATCGGGGATGCGGTTCTCCAGTGCCTGTAACGCGGCAAGCGCTTCGCGGTAGCCTGCGGTGGCGGCCGGGAAGTCGCGGCTGCGGTAGTGTTCGTCGGCGAGGGTGGCTTGCGATCTGGCGGCGCTGAAGGATTCTGGCGCCCATTGCATTACCCCGCTTTCTTCCAGCCTGAACTGCGTATCCAGTAGTGTCTCCAGTACATCCTGCGCTTCCCGGCGGAGTTTCGCCTGCTGCGCGTCGGTCCAGGGTGTTGCGTCGCCGGAGGCAGCAGTGGCAGTGGGCTTCGCCGCCGGCGCTGCGGGCCTGGACCCGGAGGACTCGGCAAGCTGGGTCTCGGGCGCAGCCTCGGCGGGGCCCGGAGGGGCGACTTTGCCGGGCAGCCAGAAAATAACCAGCACGGCGAGTGCCAGCAGACCGGCGAAGGTCGGGATTATCCAGGACGTGCGGCGCGCCTGCGGCGCGTTTGCTTTCGCTGCCGGTCGCGCCGCGTCGAAGGGCGTTGGCTCAACTTGCTCATGCTGTCTGGGTGACATGCGCTGGATGGGGACCTTGAGAGATTGTTGCTGATGTCAGAGTGTATCAGTCGCGCCGGCGGCGTCATCCGGCAGGTCGAGCTCGCCGATTTCGGCGCGGTAGATATCCGCCAGTAGTTCGCGCCACTGGGCGTACTGCTCATCGACGTTGCCGCTCAACATCACCGTGCGGTCTTCCAGCTCAATAACCTGAGGGGTGATCTCCGCCTCCAGAGACAGGCCGATCTCCTCCAGCGCCTGTACATGGATCTGGGCCTCTGCGCGCTTTTCCAGGCCGGTTTTGAGCAGATAGCCGCCACCCAGAATTGCCACATTGCCGGCGGTACGTGTGAGGGCGCCATCGGTTCCTCTTCCGTCACTGGTCGCCGCGGCAATACCTGCGATAACCGCCAGCGCGCCGGTGAGCATACGCTGGCGGCTTTCCGCGCGCACCTCTTCCAGCGCGATGATCTCCTCGTAGCTGAGTTTGCGCCACTGTTGGTAAGGGCCAGTCATCTGCGTATCGAAGCTGCTGTAATACTCCTGCAGCGTGTCGATAAACAGCCGGTCGCGCTCGCGAATCTGCCGAACCCGCTCAAGCATCGGGTCGTTCTCGGCCGGCAGGCGGACTACCTGCCAGGCGCCCCCGCGATTCTGCTCCAGATAACCCTCGAAAGCGTCCGGCGAGAAGCTGCGTGCAAACAGCAGCTCCGTGACCAGGCGCACCCTGCTGCGGTCTGCAGCGCTGAGCTGCTGCAGCTCATTGAGCAGGTCATTGGCCACCGTGTTGTACACAGCCTGAAAGGGATCGAGGTTTGCCCGTGTGGTGCTGTCGTAGGCGTAGCGGCTGGCGTTGCCGGTATAGGTTTTCTCAAGCCACACCAGCCCGCGTGAATCCGTGGCAGTAATGGCCAGCGACAGTTCCTCGCCGTCCGAGTGCAGTATATCGCCGGTGATCTTCAGATCGGTGAGTTGCCCCTGTTCGGGGATAACGCGCACGGCGCCCCATGCGCCGCTCTGCTGCAGGGCTTCCACCAGCAGGCCGGGCATGTAGCGCGATTCCGCGCGCCGCACCTCGGGGTACACCCGTTCGTCATCGCCTTCATCGTAATCCTCGATACCGGGGTCGAATACCACAACGCCGACATCCAGCAGTAGTGCCTCCGATACCTGGCTTGCCGGAGTCATGATGGGCGGTACGGAGTTGCTCTTGATCGTCTGGTTCACGCAGCCGGCGAGCGCAGCGCCCAGCGCCAGGCACAGTAGCGCCCTGTAGCGCCGCCTCACGGAGTCAGCCCCTTGTATTTGCGGTATTCCTCCCACAGGCGTTCGCGCACCGCGGGGTCGGGTTCGCGCATGGCCGCCTCGCGCAACTGGCGTGCCACCACGTCATCATCGTTGCCGCTGGGAATATCCTTGGGCGGCGGGTATTTTGCGCTGTTTTCAGGCATTGCGCCGCCGCCGGCTGTGCCTCCCATGCCGCCACCGGTACTGTAGCCGCCTGCGTCGGCAAGGCCGTCGTCATAGGGAGAATCGCCGCCGTTGGCCCCCCGCCCGGGGGTACTGCTGTCGGCGCTTGCCTGAGACGCCTCCGCTTGGGCCGCCTGTCGCTGTGCTTCCTGGGTTTTCAGTATCAGCGCGTCGAATTCACCGGTACCGCGCGCCAGTTCTGCATCCAGCACCGCGACACGTTCTTCGGGTGTCAGAGGGCCGTCTTGCTGGCCTTTCGAGGCACCCGCAGCAACGGTGCCGGAGGTGGCGTCATCACCCTCTCCGGCTTGTGTGCCCGCACTGCCGCTCGCCTGGCCGGCCCCCACGCCTCCCGTTGCGGCGCTTTCAGCGTTGCGTGTGGGTGTGTCGCGCAGATCGGGTACGCCCTCTGCCGTGCTCACCGCATCGCCGAAACCGGGCTCCGCGCCAGCGCCCCCATCCGCTCCGTGGATGCTGCCTTCGGGGCTGTCGCCGGTACCGCCGGCCACGCCACCGGTTGTCTGGCTGCCCGCGCTACCGCCAGCCACCGGACTCGTGCCGGGGGTCGCTCCACCGCCCGAACTGCCGCCGGGCAGCCCGCCCGCGCCACCCGGAGACTCGCTGGAGGAGGTTGAGGTCGGTGACTTCGTGGGATTGCTTCCCAGGGGGCAGCCCGTCAACAACAGGCACAGGGCAAGGATCGCGCCGGTGACAAATGCCGGTTGCGGCGTGCGGCTACTGAAGGTCGAAAGCTTTGACAATTTGTTGCGTCTCCGCCGGTTGACCCGCCTCGAGACGTGGGCGGAATCTGGTAGTTCGAAGGGTGCGCATCAGCCTGAATGCACGCCCGTCCAGTTCATCGTTTTCATCCAGGCGCCGCAGGTTCCTGGTGCGCCCGCGTTCCGATACCCCGAATGCCAGCTGCACCGTCTCCGGCCGGCCTTCAGCCTCCGGGGGCAGCGGTTCCAGCCCGTAAATGTCGGGCAGGGCTACCGGCATTCCAAAGAGCGCCGATGATTGTTCTTGGGCATCGTCCAGCCCGGCAAGTTCCGTCCAGGCCTGCCCGTAGGCCAGCTCAGCGGATTGCCACTGGTCGTTCCACAGATGCCAGTCGCCCAGCATGGTGAGTGTGCGCGCGGAGTTCAGCGCGCGTTGCTCAGCGTCCTGCCCCTGCATGCCGATATCATGCATGGCCTGGATGATGGAGTGGCCGGTAGTGTAGCTCTGGTTCTGATAGGCGGCGAAGCGGTAGAAATTCTGGCGCGCGCGAATGTCTTCAACCGGTGCCTGCGCCAGAGTGCGCAGGTCGTACTGGGTGATCAGGTATTGCGCCTGCAGCAGGCCCTGTAACGGCCGCAGCAAGCCGGGGGAGTTGTCGCCCTCATGTTGCTCTACGTCTCTCAGGGCTGCGCGGTAAAAATCCGCCATGCTGATCAGGCGCTCAAACCCCTCGTTTTCGAGGCGCAACCGGTAGGCCTGGTATTGCCATTCAGCCTGTTCCATGAACGCCTCGGCGAGACGTTCGCCGCGCTCGCCGCGGCGCAATTGCACGCGATACAGGTAGCGCTGCCGATCATCCGCCCTTGCGTAGTCACCGCTGGCGACAAGGCTGGCGATTTCGCCGCGCAGCAGCGGAATCTGCCGGCTGCTATAGAGCCCGTCATTGATCCGTGTGAGGTGGGCGCCACGCTTGAACATGGCGAGCGCCTCGCGGTGCTTCCCCCGTGCCTGCAGCGCCGTGGCCAGGCCGAGCAGCGGTTCGGTCAATGCGTCATCGTAGGCGCCGGCGCGCATCTCGGCGGTTTCCAGCGCAGCGTACCAGGCACTGATATCGCTGCCAGTGTCTGGAGCTCTGGTTTCTGCAGCGTTGGCATTGCTGCAAGGCAGACTGGCGAACAACATCAGCGTCGCCAGCATGGGTGGCGTGGGTCTGGGCATGAGAATGTCCTTCGGGGCTGAGCCTCCACCGACCTTGAACATTCGGCAAGTATATACATTCCTCCGTCCGGCCGACAAAATACGGCGCCTGAACCAGATAAACGCAATCGTGTCACCAAAGGACAGGGTAATGAGCCAGTTTGCGAGGGAAACCGCTGTCGAGAAAACCGGCGAGAACCGCTACCGCGGCGAGCTGGTCGAGGGCTGGCGAATTGGCGCGGTGCCCAACGGTGGCTATGTGATGGCGGTCGCCGGCAGGGCTTTGCGTGAGGCGCTGCCACACAAGGATCCGCTCAGCGTAAACGCGTTCTACCTCGCGCCCACCGGGCTCGGCCCGATCGAGTGTCAGGTGGAGGTGTTGCGAGTGGGCGGCAGTACCAGTTTTGCCTCGGCCAGCCTGTTCCAGGAGGGCGAAATGAAAGTCCGCGTGACGGCGGCATTCACCGATCTCGACAGCCTGCGCGGTGAAAGCTGGTCCGCAATCGAACGGCCGGAATATCCATCCTGGGAGGCCTGCGAGTCGGCGCCGCAAAAGGGTGTCGAGTTCCGCCAGCGTGTGGAACTCCGGCTGGTATCAGGGCATGAGGTATTCAGTGAGCGCCGAGCCAATGGCAGTGGTGAGTTTCGCGGCTGGGTGCGTCATCGTGATGGTAGCGATCCCGACAGCATCGGCCTGTTAATGTTTGCCGACGCGGCGCCGCCGCCTGTCTTCACCCTGTTCGGGCCGGTGGGCTGGGTGCCGACCGTGGAATTGACGGTGCAGGTGCGCGCCAAACCTGCACCGGGACCATTGCAGCTGAGCCTGACCTCGCGCGAGCTCACGCGCGGCGTGGTAGAAGAAGATGGCCTGTACTGGGACAGCGCAGGCACGCTGGTTGCACTCAGTCGGCAGACCGCAAAGTTTCGCCTGCCGCGCTGAGGCCATGTATGTCCTCCGGGTGGCGGTGCCTGGGCAGGGAAGTAATGATGTGAGCCGCGGTGGATAGTGCGCGCAGGGCGAATATTTCAGCCTGCTGAGCCCTGCGCGCACTATCCACCGCGGCGATGCTGGAGCAAGGCGATATCCCTGGCTGCTGGAGGTGCAGCATGCTCCTCCGGTTCAATACCCCGCTACCCAACCACCCGGACGGCGCGTATCGGTGGCGCCCAGCAGCCAGCCGTCGCGCAGCATGATCGAATTGGTGCGACCCTGGGTGCGTTCGCCAATGTCCACATTGTGGCCCATTGCACGCAACAGGGTCAGTGTGTCCGGGCTGATGCCATCCTCCACTCGCAGCACGTCAGGCATCCACTGGTGGTGAATGCGTGGCGCAGCC
>TARA_R110002049_G_scaffold207188_2_pt1 | contig 24770 bp, 19 predicted proteins | sample TARA_R110002049 | Tara Oceans TARA_R110002049 (sample SAMEA4396941) | marine metagenome | biome: Polar Biome; feature: [SRF] surface water layer (ENVO:00010504); material: water (ENVO:00002006), including particulate matter (ENVO:01000060) such as... | depth 5 m
CTTTTTTATCTTTAAGCTTTGGGCTTAACGCATCTAATTTTTCAAGTATGTCTGATTTTAACGTCCCGTCTTCAATACCCGGATGCACACGCTTTGTTGGTACTGAAAGCACAATCAGTTCATATATATACTGCTGGATGTTAACCTCGTAAGTACCATGCGGAACAATAAGAATATCAACATATTCATCATTATACGCATCTCCAAACTTAACCACCAAATCAAACTCATTTTCTATGCTTTGATCATACGGTTCGTTGGTAACATCGCAATTAACATTTACAGTACCTGAAATTTTAAAATGTAATTCTAATAGTGTTGATTTCTTTTCTAAAAGAAGGTCAATATTAACATTTACATCGTTAAAATCCTCATACTCATAATACTCAAAGAACGTTTTATCAATTTTGTACTCAAAACGGTGCTTTCCTATCTTTAACCCTACAAATGGAATTGTAAACTCTTTTAAAGGCTTCATTATCACATCTATTTTGAGCCTGCAAATATACAAATTTTTATTAATGCGCCGTATTTATAAACATTTTTTTGTTTATATCTTTAAAGCGCTTGTTTTCCCATGCGTTTTATTAAAAATCAAGTCTTTAGCGACGTTCGCTTTTTGGGGCCTTTTTTAAGGGGTTTGAAGTGAGTTCTTCATATTCAGAACGGTTTTTGAATATTTCAATAGCAGCAAAAACAGCCTCTTTAAATGAGTTTTCATCAGCGATGCCTTGGCCTGCAATTTCATAAGCCGTGCCGTGATCTGGCGAGGTTCTTACTTTGTTCAAGCCTGCCGTATAATTTACGCCTTGCCCAAAAGATAAGGTTTTAAAAGGAATCAGACCTTGATCATGATAGGACGCAATAATGGCATCAAAATTTTTATAATTATTAGAGCCAAAAAAACTATCGGCCGCATACGGGCCGTAAACCAATTTTCCAGTTTCTTTTATTTTCTGTAATGTTGGCCTTAAAACCGTATCGTCTTCATTTCCAATCACACCATTGTCACCAGTATGTGGGTTGATGCCCAAAACAGCAATTTTTGGACGTTGGATACCAAAATCTTGTTGGAGCGATTTGTAAACCGTATTTATTTTTTTCTGGATCAATTCTGAAGTGATATGATTTGCAACGTCTTTCACAGGCACATGATCCGTAAGCAACCCAACCCGTAACGTATTGGTTACCATAAACATCAAACTATCGCCTTCCAATTCTTGGGCCAAGTAATCGGTATGGCCTGGGAACTTAAACTTTTCAGATTGAATGTTATGCTTGTTTATAGGTCCTGTTACCAAAACATCAATGTCATTTTCTTTTAACGCTTTGGTTGCTGCCTCCAATGATTTTATAGCGTATTCCCCTATTTTCAAATCCTCTTTTCCAAAATCAATCTGAACAGGCTCATTCCAACAATTTAGCACATTCATTTTTCCAGATACCAATTGCTTAATGTCGTTAATGACATTGAAATTGATTTCAGAATTAAAGTGATTTTTAAAAAATGCCATCGTTTTGACCGAGGCAAAAACCACGGGCGTACAGAATTCCAGCATTCTGGAATCTTCAAAAGTCTTTAAAATGATTTCTCCTCCAATACCGTTTAAATCGCCTACGGATATCCCTACTATTATATTTTCTGCGTTCTTCATTAAGATTGATAACTTTTGTTTGTAATTTTGATGCGCATTAAGAATTGCAAATTTAACTAAATAAACAGATAATAATATGTTTACGGGAATTATTGAAGATATGGGCGTGGTTAGTGATTTAAAAAAAGAATTGGACAATCTTCATATCTCCATAAAAAGCAGTTTGACACCTGAATTGAAAATAGACCAAAGCGTTGCCCATAATGGCGTTTGCTTAACGGTTGTTGCTATTAATAAAGATGAATATACCGTTACTGCTATAAAAGAAACCTTAGAAAAAACGAATCTTGTGCACCTTAAAATAAACGATGCCGTGAATTTGGAACGCGCCATGAAACTTGGCGACCGGTTGGACGGGCATATTGTTCAAGGCCACGTGGACCAAACGGCGGTTTGCACCAATATTGAAGCAGCCAATGGTAGCTGGGTGTTTACCTTTACTTATGATTCCCAACTAAACAACATCACTATAGAAAAAGGCTCTATAACCGTAAACGGCACGAGTTTAACGGTGGTTAATTCCCAAAAAGATAGTTTTAGTGTTGCCATTATACCTTACACTTACGAACACACAAATTTTAACACGTTTGAAAAAGGAACGGTTGTAAATTTAGAATTTGATGTTTTAGGGAAATATGTTGCCAAACTTGTTGGCCTAAAAAGAAACTGAGTTATTTTTTGACAAGTTTTCTGATACCATAAAACACGGCTACCAATGCCCCTGCCAAAACACCACTATCAATAGGAAGACCTGGCGGCGGCGGCGGTCCAGGTGGTGGAAGAGCTCCTCCGCCTTGAGCGTGTGCACATACAAAACTTATTAATACAAATAAGATTGAGGCAAATATTCTTTTATTTTGTATTGTCATTTACTGGCAAATGTATAAAAAATAGCGGGTTAACAAAAAATTATTTCTTGTTTGCACAAAAAAACATCCATGAACTGTTTAAAAAATCCGACAAACTGCTATCAATCGGTTTTTCTATGCTTTTGTAAAAACGTTATTATTTTTATAAAAGTATATTTTAATGAAAAAAATGATCCCTCAAATTTTGCAATGAACAAATATATATAATTTGTAATAACACATACTTGTTTAATTTCTAAATCTATCAAATAAAAACCCCTCTTATGAACGTACGTGTACACAAGAGGGACAAATAAGTTGTCCCTACTTAAGTTCTAACTGTTGGATATTGCCATAGTTTTTGCCTCTTATGGCTTCAAACGAGGCTATCATTTCTGCTAATTTTTCTTTATTGGTTTCAGCTAAATTATGTTCTTGGGCCACATCTTCTTTTATGTTATAAAGCTGAAATTCTTTTGAATTGCCCAATTCAATATTTACTTCCTTATTAACCGCTGGGCCTTTGTATGGCGGAATCATGATCCAATCGCCTTTACGCAATGCCGTTCTGGACGTGGCTTCCAGCACCAACTCTTCTCTCCCAGAATCGCTTTTTCCTAAAAACACATCTAAAAGATTTTCACTATCATCTACACGGATATCTGAGCCTACCATACTGGCCAAAGATGATAACAAATCCATTTGGCAAACCAAGGCATCTGACACTTTAGGCTGGATTTTTCCTTTCCAATACGTAATAAAAGGCACACGGGTCCCTGCTTCAAAAAGACTATATTTCCCTCCTTTAAAATGTCCCCAAGGGGTATGCTTTCCTAGTTTTTCAACCGCATCATCATTGTACCCATCATTTAAAACCGGGCCATTGTCACTTGAAAAAACAATCAACGTATTTTCTAACAAGCCCTCAGCTTCTAAAGTTTTAATAAATTCCCCAATAACCCAATCGGCCTCTACAATAACATCGCCTCTGGGTCCCATTCCAGAACTTCCCACAAATCTAGGGTTTGGCGTACGTGGCACATGCGGTTGCTGAATAGCATAATACAAGAAAAACGGATTTTCTTTATGCGCTTTTACATAATCCTGGGCTTCTTTTAAAAAATGGTCTGCCATGTCTTCATCTTTCCATTTGGCAGCTTCGCCGCCTTTCATATATCCAATACGCGGAATACCATTAATAATACTACTATTGTGGCCGTGATGCCATGTCATTTTCAACAATTCTGGATTGTCAACTCCATTTGGTTGGTCTTCAAAATTTTTGTTGTAATTAATTTCGATAGGGTCATTAGGATCCAAACCAACAACATCGCCATCTTTGATATATACCGTAGGCACACGGTCTTGTGTGGCCGCCATGATATAAGAATAATCAAAACCAACTTGATTGGGTCCGGGAGATACTTTTTTATTCCAATCCACATGACCCGTTCCTAGGCCTAAATGCCATTTACCAACAATGCCCGTATCGTATCCTTTGGTTTTTAACATTTTTGGAATGGTCATTTGATTGGTGTCTATAATTAAAGGCGCTGTTCCCGGTAATATTTTTGCATCATCATTTTTCCAAGGATAGACACCAGTTAGTAATGCGTATCTACTTGGTGTGCATGTTGCAGAAGACGCATAGCCATTTGTAAAACGCACGCCGTTATTCGCTAAATTATCAATATTTGGTGTTTTGATTTCGGTTGCTCCGTTGGCTCCTATATCGCCGTATCCTAAATCATCTGCGTAAATAATAACAATATTAGGTTTCAAAACTTCTGCAACAGCTTCAGTTTTTTTATTTTGCTCTTTACACGAAAAAGTAACCGACAGCCCAATGAGCATCATAACGGAAATTTTTTTAAAGCGTTTTAAATTCATTTTCATTATTTGTATTTTTTAATTCATTTTTAATTTAGAGGATGAAGATACGTCGGAAAATCATTTTTATCAAAAAATTACATAAACTTCATAATACAACCCACTAACCCTGTATAGATTTAGTTACCTTATCACAAATCGCCTTAAAGTGTGAATACAAGCCGTCATAATCTTTTTTTTCTATAAATTTTTTATCAAATAAGGTACCTCCCATACCAACACCCATAGCGCCTGCTTTAAAAAAGGATTCAATATTTTCCAAGGAAACGCCACCTGTTGGCAGTAGTTTTAAATGATTTAAAGGTGCCAATACATCTTTAATGTAACCAGCCCCTAACTGTGTAGCTGGAAAAACCTTTACTGCAGTTGCACCTAATTTGGCTGCGTTGTAAATTTCTGAAGGCGTGAAAGCTCCAGGGAAAACAGGGATTTTATGGTTTTTGCAATAGCTTATAACCTCATCATCTATAATAGGCGTTACTATGAAAGAGGCGCCGGCCGTTAATGCTTTCTTTAAATCTTCCATAGTGCAAACGGTGCCCGCCCCAATATTCAAATCGGGGTGGTTTTTGGAAAGATATCCAATGATTTCGGAAACATTATCAGAATTCATGGTAATCTCCAAAGTGGTCAAGCCCGCTTTTTTATAAGCTGGCAAAAATGCTTCAATGGTTTCCAACGGTGCATTTCTTAAAATGCCAACAATGGGCATTTTATTAAATAAGGCTTCTTTATATGATGTTCCCATATTTTGTAGAATTATAATCGGTTTTTAATGATGTGCCATTGCCCTTTTACAACGGCGGCATCAACAATCTCTTTTGGAATTATTGTTGTTTTTGGCAATAAGCCTAATACTTCAATGGCTTTATGGTACAGTTCAAAGAGCGCTCCACCAGCACAAAGTTTAATGGCATCGGATTGGCTATTTTTCAATGTTTGCAATTCCTCTCCTATTAATAAGCCGCTTAAATAATAATAGTTTTCTTCTTTGGATTTTTTTCCAAACAGCGCATTGGTTCTTACTATAAAAATGGTGTTTAAAACGGAATTTTCTTTTGAAGCATCTATAATGCCTTCTGAGAAAGCTTGCAACGTTTTTGTTGAAATATCTGTTTTTTCTATAGAACCGTTTAAAATACTATGGTTTGCAATGATGCTGAACATTTCGCCCGTCATAAAAGTATGGAAATCAATGATTTTTTTATTATCGCAAATAATATGTTTGCTATGGGTGCCTGGTGTTATAAAAATGGTTTTTTTTAGGGCATCGTCTTCTTCAATCAAACCTATCATTTCTACTTCTTCGCCTCTAATCACATCCGTATCGGACTTAACGCCTGAAATCAATTGGATTTTATAGGGAAAGCCGGCGTTTTCAATAGTCTCAACATACAAAGATTTTCCATCGGCATGAAAAGGGAGTTCTGCATAGGGGAGCTCTCTTAAACCTATGCTGGATGAGCCCATGCCAGACATAACGACCAAAGTTTCGACATTTATTTGGGTTTTGAAAGTGCTTATTTCTTCTTTTAAAAAAGATAGATAAAAGGCTTCTTTATCGCATCCAGAAACCAGCCATTCATTGTAAATGGTTTTGATTCCTTTGGAAGATGTAACTTCTTCAAGAACATGAAGCGTCGCAACCTGAACCAATCGGATCCGTAAGTTTGAAGTCCCCCAATCCATACTGATAAAGTAGCCTGATTTCATATCGTTGCCCTCATCTTAATTCAACATTTTGTAAATTCTAAAAAAGAATGACAATATAGGGTTAAATTAATGATTTTGAAATAGCCATAATCGATTTTAATAAAGTAATTCGCAATTTGACTTTTGGCAATTTCCTTAATTATACTGAACACATTTAAAGTAACTATTTTGTGTCCCAGACTTTTTAACTTGATTTTTTTCAACCTATTTGGAGTGAATAATTTAAATTATTGTATTTCATAATATTTCATTAAATTGCACATTTACTATTTTAAATCACAAAACGACAGTAATGGAAATAAAACAAAACATTAGTATTATTTTTCTATCTTTTTTTATCGCTTCAAACGCACAAGAAACAAAAATTGATACGCTATACAGACCAAACACCTATGATGTTCAAGTAAGACAATTTAAAAGCTACGCTGATTCATCAAGCGATATTATTTTTTTAGGAAACAGTATTACTGCAAGAGCCCATTGGAATGAATTATTACAATTGACCAATGCCAGAAACCGTGGCATTTCTGGAGATACGACTTTTGGTATTTTAGAACGACTAGATGAAATTACGGAAGGCCAACCCGCTAAAATTTTCTTATTAATAGGTATTAATGATATTTCTAGAGATTATCCCGATGCTGTAATTTTAAGGAATTATGAATCGATTCTCTCTCGTATCAAAAAAGAATCACCAAAAACTGAAATTTACATTGAAACGATTTTACCGGTAAATAGTACTTTTAATGTTTACAAAAGGCATTACAATAAAGACCCCCATATAATCAACGTTAACAAAGGCATAAGAGCATTGGCAATAAAATATCAAACAACACTTATAGATATTTATCCTGAGTTTTTAGATAATGAAAACAAATTAAATGCTAATTATACAGATGAAGGCCTTCATCTCAACGAAAAGGGATATGCCCATTGGAAAAAAATCCTTTACCCTTATGTTGCTAACAAATGAAAAAACTCAAATAAATCAAATCCGTAAAGCAATTTATGGATGTGATTTATTTACTTTAACATTCCAATCTTCACTAATAAAATGTACCGTTTCATCTTTTACATCTTTACAAAAAACTTCAATCGCATTTTGGTTTTTCCAATAATCCTTTAAAGTGTACCCATTTAGTGTATTGGGAATCGTATTACTATATACTTTTTGATTATCTGGATTTACTATTATTTTTATTCCGATAGAGGTGTCCATCATTTCAAGATCGCCCCTACTATTTCCACCAACAATTAAAGGGGTTGCTTTTATAAAGGTTTCTATCGCTTTTGCCTTGCCTTCTTCTTGTGGCACAGGCTGCACCAGTTCATTGGTTATGACGCCGTCAGAAATTACCGATTTTACACCAAGTATGCGGTTTTTCGGTATTCCTAGGTTTTGATGAACAAACTCCTGATAAAGTATTTCAGGTGAGGCTGTAAGCACCCATACTTCAAAGCCATATTCCTTTAAATTTCCTAAAAACTCTTTCATTTCTTGATAAAATTTAAAACGATATTTCTCTTTAAAACTATGGGCACCAATTCCCTCTACTTGTTTCACAGTTAATCCTGATAAAAAGTCTATTCTTCGTTTTACATAGTTTACCCCAACGTTATCACCATTAAGTAAAGAATCAATAACTTGCATTTTGACAACAGAAATTGAATCTTGTTTGTCTTTATAATGATTGTTAGCATACTCAAAAACAGCTTCATCGGCTAAATAATAAGGCGATTGCCCAAAAAGTGTTCCATCACAATCAAATACAGCTACTTTTCTATCTGGATAGGTTAACGTTGAGTTTAAAAAACTTTTCAATTGATTGTTTATATTTATATCCCATCCAGAAACGTCTCTATACGTTTGAGCATACAAAGAAACATTGCAAACAGTAAAAAATATAAATAAAGCTTTATAAAAATTACTCTTTAGGCTCATTTGTTTTCTTTTTTAATAATTGAATAAGTTGTTCTGGCTCGTTGGTTGTTATAAAATCCACTCCATTTTGAATCATTTCCTCCATGTCTTCTTTCGTGTTTACAGTCCACACATTTATGGTCATACCCTCCGTTTGTGCTTCTTTTATCCATTCGGGATGATTTCTGTAAACCTTCATATTATAATCCAGACTGGTGTATCCCACCTCTTTGGCCTCTTTAGGCGACACATCCCCATTTAAATACGCTATAGGTGTTTTTGGGTCCATTTTTCTTACCAATTGTCCGGCTTCATAATTAAAACATATATACTCGACTAATGATTGCCCTTGCAAACTATGAACCAAATCTACAGCCATTTTAGTGAGTTTTAATGTTCTTTCTGTGCCTGAAGGAGCCGTTTTAATTTCTAAAATTAATTTAGTTTTATTCTGTTTAAGCCCTGCTTGCAAATAAGCTTTAAGCGTTGGGATTTTCTCGCCATTAGAAAGTTCTTTTACCAGCAGCTCTTCATAAGTAGAAGTTTCAATATCCATGCCCATAAAATCCTTGTCATGGTTAACCACCATAATATCATCTTTTGTAAGATGAACGTCAAATTCTGAACCATAACATCCTAATGCTATAGCCTCCTTTAATGAAGCTATAGAGTTTTCAGGTAAATTCTGAGTTTTCCATGCGCCCCTGTGGGCTATCACCATATTGTCATTAATCTGTTTTTTCTCTTTTTGGCCACAGCCCGCGGTTAGAATGATTAGTATAATACAGGTAAATGTTTTCATAAAAATAAATTATAATTTAATTAGTGTTTAGTTTACTGGTGATATTTCCATAACCATACCGCCTCCTTTAACCATATCAAACATAAAATCATCACCTTTTTTAAAAATTTTATTGGACTTGCTTAACTGATTCGGGTTTGCATCACTTTCTTTAGAATCTTGATATATTAAAGCTTTGTATTCTCTATGGTTTTCTAAAAAATCGAAAGAAAAGGATATCGACTTTTCATGCGAATTATTAATAGCGCCTACATACCATTTTTCGTTTTTTCTACGTGCCAATACAACATACTCCTGCAATTTTGCTTCTGGAACTACGGTTTCATCCCATACAGTTGGTATATTTTTTATAAATTCAAATCCAGATTCCCCTTCATAGGCTGCAGGATAATCAGCCACCATACTTAAATAGCTTTCCAAAACGACGTACATGGCCATCATATGAGTTCTTGTTCCCCCCATTAATGGCCTAGTATATTGTGTTTTGAAATTTTCTGCTTGGATCGCCCTAAACCCTCCCAGATGGTAATCGGTTGAACCCGCCAACATTCTAGTAAAAACAATGTTTAAATCATGTTCTGGACTTATAGGTGTAGATCGCCATTTATTTTGTTCATAATTATAAGTGCCCTCTCGTGTAAGTTCATTGGGATAGGTTCTGTGTAGGCCTGTTGGTTTAAATGATCCATGAAATTGAATATACAATTTATGTTTCGCAGCACTTTGTAAAATCTCCTCCATGATATTTACCATGTCTTGATCGTCACGATTAATAAAATCTACCATCATGCCTTTTATTCCCCATTTTTCAAATTGTGTAAAAGCCTCTTCCAATTGTGGATACAAAGCTTGCCAATGGACCCAAACATTAATATCAACACCTTTTTCTTTTGCATAATCACAAACTTCCTGCATATCCAAGCTAGCTACAGGCTTAGTCACATCCGTATTTGGCCCTACAACGCTATAACCAGCAGCATCACTTTTGTACCAAGCTATTCCACCATAACCAATAACAGCATGATACGGTATGTTATTACGGGCACAAAAATCAATATAATATTTATTGGTCTTGAAATTGATGCCAGGAGCAAAAGTAGTATCGGGTATTACATCGCCATTCCACCAGTGAAATGACGTTTTTCCTGGCTTGATCCATGACGTGTCTTTTATTTTTGAAGGCTCATTTAAATTAGTAATTATATTACTTTCAATCAACCCGCCAATACGATCACTTACCAAGATTACCCGCCAAGGACTTTGGTGGGGTAATTTGGCTTCAACTTTTATTTTAGATTGGCCTTGTTTAGGTGAGAGTTGACTAATCAAACCTGTACCCTGTTTTTTCAAATACATGCCTGCATAATTCCTTAAATTGGCTTCGGTTATAGCCATATAAGTTTTATTAGGATATTCAAATAAAGTAGGCATATCCATTAAGGTATCTGCCACAATTTTTTTATATGATAAAATATTATACAAGCCTTCATGATCATTATTATAATTATTCCAAAATAAGGTATGGACTTTAGGATTTTCAGCTATATTAAAACTGCTTTTCTCATCCAACATTACATAAGACTTCCAATTTTCTTGTAGTGGAAATTCATAACGGAAACCTAAACCGTCATTAAAAAGCCGAACAATTAAGTTTATTTTTCTTTTTAATCCCTGTTTCTCTACAATAGGAATAAAAACTTCATTATAATAGTTTCTTATTGTTTTGGCCTTACCAACTATTAAATTATAGGTGGTATCAACCTGACTGTAAATTGGCTTTAAGGTTTTTACGTTTTCTCCAAAATTGCCTTCATCAAACTCTAAACTTAATTCAGAGTTATTTAAAAGAGTTTGATTTTTGTATTTTAATTCATAAATCGGCGAATTTGGCTTTAATTCAAATTTGAAAACTAAGTTTTTGTCTGGAGATTTAAGAATTATTTGTTTCTGAGCAACACAAATATTAACAAATATTAGTAAAATTAGAGCGCTTATATTTTTAATCCAATTTGTATACATAAATTCTAATTTTACCAATATTTCAATGTGACTTATTTATAACTAACTCATTGTTAAAGAAAAAGCTTTTGGACGCACCATACTTTCGGTAAAAACATTCCCAAACCGATCGGTAACCTTAATTTCTAACGTTGTGTTTGGTAAAGATGCGGTTACTTTAAATAAGTGCGATGTTTCATTAGTGGCAAAAGAACTTGTGGGCGTTGCCCCTGCATTTATTCGTAATGCATCATATGAAATAATATGCAATGGGTCTTTCTCACTTATTCGGGTAACATCAAGTTCATTTCCATTTTCAGTCACCTTTATTTCCCATTGTTTTTCATAGCTCCAGATATTGATCAAAACTTCATTCCCAACATTTTGTTGTGCATAAGACCCCGCATAAGGAGTTAGCACCTCATCTGTTGATTTAGGCGCAAAATCTGCAGCTGTAATGTGAATAGTATTTAAGTCGTATGAACGAAATTGATAATCTTCATCGTAACCTATACCTTTATAACGCCACTGCATATCTTTTCCATTCATTTTCCAGATGCTATACCCCCCAGGACTACCATCTTTACAAATATGGTTCCCTGCATAACCGTTTCTACCTGTCCACCACCAAGTAGCGCAAATAGCGGCTGTATTATGTTCCATCAAATTGGTCTCTTCTTCTACCCTATAATTAACATGGGTATGACCTGTTAAAACATGAACTGTAGAAAAAGCTTTGAGACTGTCTATCAGTTCTGCTCCATTGGTCAAAGATATTTGATTGACTTGGTTTCCGTTTGGATCAAGCGTTGGTTTTTTGTACAACGGGATATGCGTGGCTAAAACAATGGGCGTGCTTTTATCTGTGATGGCAGCCAAATCTTTTTTTAGCCATTTTATCTGATCGGAACTCACATTGTAGTTATAATTGCGATTCCCTATATTGCCTTGCGAACCACCGGTATTTAAGTATTCCACATCATCCAATACCACATAATGGATATCGCCTAAATTGAAAGAATAATAGGTGGGCCCTAAAACTTCTCTATATTTGTTTTCCGCCTCCCAGTCATTAGCAAAATATGGGTCATAATCATGATTTCCTATGAGGTTGAATACTGGGGAATTGAGCTTGTTCATGTAAGGAACGTACTCGTTCAATCCAAAATTATTATCATACCAGTAAGCGTCCCATGTCATATCGCCTAAAGTTAAAACATAGACCTTGGTTCCATCAGCTCCATACTGATCAATAGTTGCATTTACGTCTGGTAAAACTTTGTTGTTAAATTGGTCTAAATCATTATTCCGATTGGCCAAATGCCAATCTGCCATGGGAATAACCACATGTTTTTGATTATCAGTTTTAATTAAAGAAAAATCTTTTTGTTCAACTAGACTTGTATTTTTACTTAAGCGTTTAAAAAACTGAGGGGCATTACCAATATTAACTACTTCATAATTTCCTGGGATAGAAATGAAAACGAATCCTGTTTTTTTAAGAGAAGGCAGATAATATATTCCATTTTCATCTGTAACGGACACTTCATAACCATCGGAAACTACCACTCCAGGAATTCCTTTACCATCAGAATAAACGACTCCTTTTACTGTCATACCACCAACATCTGGAATATTGGTATTAGCAATTAAATTAATTAATGTAGACCCCAGAACAAGGCTTTCAGTTCCTCTGACAACAGTAATTTTATAGTTTCCTGTGGTAAATCCATTGGGCAACACAAAGCTTACGGTTCCCTCGGTTACACCTATAACATTGCTTGTATATTTGATATTGGCATCTGAAGAGGAATTCAATTGTATTTTATCTCCTAATTTAAACCCCTTACCTGTAAGGGCTACCTCGGCACCACCTGTAACATCAATATTAGACGGGATAGAAACACCTGTAATATTAAAACCATTATCCTCATTAAATTCTGTTTCATCATTTTTTTGACAACTAAAAGATAATCCAATTCCACTTAGTCCAGCAATAGTGGTTAAACCCCCTAATTTGATAAACTTTCTTCGTGTTTGCTTCATTAAAAACTTATTTTATAGTTATTCTATTATTTCTACTTTAATATCATCTAAGAAAATACGGTTTTTACCTTTTCCAATGCCTCTTAAATCAAAATCACCGCCTAAAAATCTTATTTGAGTTTCTGATGTTGCACCTGTAACGGTAAATTCGTAATTAGCAGTATCACTTTCCCAAATTGCAGTACATTCTGGATCCGTATCATAATCTGGCCAATTATCTATTGTTAAGGAGTTTATATTTGTGGATCCTGGCCCTACAACACCAACTTTTAAAGTATTATCATCTTGCGTACCTCCTTTGGTTTTATAAGGCACAGCTTTAAAGGTTACACGCACTGTAGTTGTTTCATCTAATGATGATAAGGGTCTTGAAATTAAATCTCCACCATAACCTGTTTTTCCTAATTTTAGGAATCCAGTTCTTGCATATACTACTTTTTGATTGCTTGTAAAAGTGTTTTCAGTACTCGTCCACCCTCTATCCAGCTCTTCACTTGTCCATGAATCCATTCTGGTTTCACCACCTGTCGTATAGAATATAGTACTTCCGTAGGCTAACCAATCAAAATTTTCCTCTAAGATGATGTTGCCTGGTGATTGGGTAATAATAATCTGCTTATTAAGATTTGGATACTGTGAAGATTTCACAGTTAACGTCACAGAACGTTCATCACCTCTATTTTTCGCTGCAGTTAATATGATTTCATTATCAGACATAGTTTCCTGCGTAAGCCAACTGTCGTTATCTATTGTATAAGTCCAAACAACATTAGCATTTACATTAATACTGAAATTACCACCAATGGACGGAACAGTAATACCATCACTTACATCATCTACGTTAATAAAAGGAACATTAGCCTCTTGATCTACACGAAAAAGGGTAGGCTGTTCTTTCCCATCTACTACGAATGCATAATTTACTGTACGAGCATCAAAAGTTATATTCTCTTGGACATTAATTTCAAAAATACCATCGTCTTCCCCTTCTGCCGGAAAAGCTTTAACCCAGTCTGCTTCTCCTTGTTCCACAATTTTCCATGGGCGATTAGACCGCACTACATAACTTTTTGTATCACCATTTACCCCTACAGTAAGACCCGTTGGGTTTTCTTCAATTGTAAAATATGGGGCTTCAGAAACGCTATCATCATTATTGCATGACGTAAATATTATAGAAATAAAGAACAATGCCGAAATACATAATATCCTTATAATTGCTATGCTGTATTTATTTAATATTTTCATAATTATTTAATTTTTACAATATATTAATTCCCGCCTTCTATAGCTTGTTTACTCCACCAAACTGGTGTTTTCATGTTATTACCACCTCCCATTCTATCAAGTGCAATTTGAGCGTTTACACTATTAGTTGCCATGGTTGTTGTTGGATAAGCAAAGCGTGTGGGCAAAATTCTATCATTATAAACGGCACCTTCGCCAATTATTAATTCAGGGTAACCCGTACGACGGTATTCGTGATAGGCCTCCATACCAACCCAAAATAAGGCCAAATATTTTTGGTTTCCAATGAGTTCTTCTTTATTAGGATTACTATCCCAAGAGGCTAAATCAGAGGCTAATAAAGTTGTAATATCCTCTTCCAAAACAGTTACGGGTATTTCACTAAATTGACCAAACTCAGCCCATTTCTCTACGGAAGCTTTCACAGCATTTTGATAATATTCTTTCGACGCTGTTTCTCCCCCTGAGATGTTTCCTTTTAATGCTGCTTCTGCTAAAATAAATTGAACCTCAGCATAATCCATATAGGTTGTAGGTGCATCCGCTCTAGCAAATACAGCGGTATTAAGCCATGAAGACCCTCGATCTGCCTCACTTTGATCCGCTTCTGGAACTCCAGCAATGGTACCTTTCCAAATATTATCAGGATTAACTGACGCATTTGTATTTTTCTTTCCAATAATTGCTAAACGTGGATCTTCATAAATTTGGTTATCATTATTATCTGTAAGTACAGTCATTTTTATAAGTTGTTCTGTTAGCTTTCTTCCTGAACTTGTAAAACTACTTTCATTTGTTTCAGCAAACTGATTTCTATAAGGGTCATTTCCTGAGAATACAACTGTTGCATTATCTGCATTCGATGTAAATATTGGATATTTTGTTGGGTTATTCATTATTTCTGTCATTTTTGCCCCAACATTCATTTCACTTCGTCCACTTACCCTATTAAGCAATCTAAGATATAATGAATTGTTAAATTTTTGCCACTGCCCCATAGACCCTCCATACATGCCATCTAATGAAGATTTTATAAATACAGGTTTTGTGGAGTAAATTTGATTGGCAATATTCAAATCGGCAAACATTTGCTCATACACTTCTTTTTGCGAATCAAACTTTGGCTTGGTTGTTCCATTGAGTTTTCGGGCAGTATATGCTTCTGAGTATGGTATATCACCAAATATATCCGTAAGATTGGACATATATAAAACCTTTAAAGTTAAAGCAATAGCCTCTAAAGATCTATCTTCTTGATCCACACTCAAATCGTACATATGAGAAACATTGTTTCCATAACGATTGTATGCGCTCCAAACACTTTCCCAATTTCCGTCACTAATAAAATAACGATGTTCCTGTCGCGTTGTACCTCCAGTAAATGCAGTAAACTGAATTAATTCATTATTCCAGAACCAGCTATAATTTAACCAAAGTTTAGCACCATTATACAGTAACGGCTCAAACATACCACTAGCCTGTATTTCTCCAAGATTTGTTGTATTAGGATTAGTATTCGTTTCTTCAAAACTGGTTGTACAAGCAAAAACTAATGCTGAAACCAATCCCATTATCAATATTTTTTTTAATTTATTCATAATTTAATTATTTAAAATGAAAGACTAACATTAAAGCCATAAGATCGTGTCATTGGAAAAGACATTGTTTCAATTCCCCTATAAATGTTGGATCCATTAAGCATTCCTGTTTCGGGATCATATTGCGGAAACTCAGAAATAGTAAATAAATTAGTAGCAAATAAACCTATATTAACACTTTGTAAAAAAGCGACTCTTTCTTTCAACATCTTATCTGGAAACTTATAATCAAGACGCACCTCTTTAAGTTTTATAAAAGATGTATCAAAAGTATTCATCTCAGTATTGTTCCTATTCCATATGTAGGCATTGTAATAGGTTTGGATGTCTTTGGTTACAGTGTTATTTTTTGTATAACTTACTGTACCATCATTATTATTAACCACGTTAACTCCTTTATGGACCAAACCATCATACCTACCTTCTAAAGAATTTCTAAGTTTCCCTTGATAAGAAAGCGCAAAATTAGTAACCGAGAAGGTATTCCCTCCCATTTGACCTGTAAACGCAGCCGATAATGAAAGATTCTTATATCTAAAACGTTGTACCATTCCGGCTCTCCAATCGGGGTTTACATTTCCTAGTCTACGATCCGGAGATTCGTCAAGAACTGGATATCCATCGGCATTAACAATATGCATTCCTGAGGCATCTATCTCGGCACCATTTTCATCGGTGTAAACAGCACCTTCCGGCGCACGTTGAAAACCTCTTCCATAAATAACATGCATTTCCTCTCCAATATATGAGTAAACATAAATTCTACTTCCTACGGTAGTACCCATATCTGTTTGAAGGGGCTCTTCAGGGTTCCAATTATCCTGTAAGCTAACAAGTTTATTATTGTTTTTAGACCAATTAACATCAAATGACCAATCAAAATTGGGACTTCTAACGGGTACGAAGGTACCTGAAACCTCTATTCCCCTATTTGTGATTTCTCCAGCATTAATTTTTAAACCTGTGGCCCCTGTTATTTGATCGACATCTACAGAAACAATCTGATTGGTAGTTGATGAGTAATAATAAGTAAAATCAAAAGACACACGGTTTTTGAAAAGTTTAGCCTCTATACCTGTTTCCCAGCTTTCAACATTTTCTGGCTTAATTAATGGATCTGGTATGGTTCCAGGTAACAAATAGCCTCCTGGAAACGAACTTGTTCCATAATACTGATCTAAAGAATACGGAGATGTATCATTACCTACATTAGCCCAAGAAAATCTTAATTTCGTAAAATCAACCCAAGGAGCATTTGATTTGAAATCAAAAACTTTATCCACTAAAACACTTACTGCTGCAGATGGGTAAAAATAAGACCAATTTCCACTTGAAAGTGTACTGGACCAATCGTTACGCCCGGTTATGTCTAAAAAATAAGTATCATCCCAACTTAAAGAAGTTAAACCATACAAACTATTAACAATTTTTTTACTTCTATAATTATATGGATCTGGAATTACACCAGGGGGAAGGTTGGTAGTATGATAAATTCCTTCTTCACCAAGCTGGCTCAAAGAAATTTTACTGTTATAGTACTCATTAACTCTATTGTTTCCGCCAACCATAACTGAAAGGCCGAATCTTTTTTCAGATGATTCAGCATTTGTATAACGCAACATAAAATCATTGTTATTCTCAATATTTCGAACAGTTTGTTCACGGTAAAAACCATTTTGATAACCTGCCGTGTAATAAGGTCTTCGTTGAGTTCTAAAATCATCCGATAAATCAATGCCTGATTTAAGATCAAGTGTTAATCCTTTCATCAAATCAAAAGTCAACCCTACACTTCCAAATACTCTATTTTTGTCCTCCGTATTTAAGTTTTCGTATAATACACGATAAGGGTTGTAAGAATTTGATGAAGGATAAACCAGTCCTTGACCGTTTTCTCCTAGCGAGGACCAATTAACAAAATTATAACGGCCTTCAAAATATTCATCTTTCCAATCATTAATACTATTTACATTAAAACCCCAAGCCAAATTATACATTGGGCCAGTCTCATCATAACCACCACTAGGCATATTATCACTTGTCTTCTTATAATAATTTATTTTTGAACTTAATCGTATTTTATCATTAATCGGTGTATTGAAAGTCAAAGAAAATGTTTTCTTTTCAAAGCCTGTATTAGGTAGAATATATTCATTTTTGAAATCAGTAACAGAAAAGCGCGTAGATGTGCCCTTTCCGTTGTTTCCACTCAAGGAAACCGTATTACTGGTAGTAACACCCGTACGAAATAAACCAGTGTACCAATCATCTTGATATACCCATGGTTTTTTTGTAAAATCACCAGTCTCCCAATTTTTAGAAGCATATAAATAACGCATCTTGTTTGCATCAAATTTCTCTCCAAATGTATAACGAGAATATCGTCGTGGCACTGCAACTCCATCCTGTGACATTTCAGGGGTCAACTCCCACATAGAAAATTCGTTAGCACCCATATCTGATCCATTACCATATTCTGTCTGAAAATCAGGAAAATAACCTGCCACATCAAAGGTTGTAGAAGAGCTTACCGTAACACCAAGCCCTTTATTTTTTTTTCCTCCCTTGGTAGTGATAACAATAGCTCCATTAGCAGCCCGCGACCCGTAAAGGGCAGCAGCAGCTGGACCTTTAAGTACTGAAACCGAAGCAATATCTTCAGGGTTAATATCACTCATACCATCACCATAATCAACTGGCGCATCAGCTTGAGCATAATTGCTTACAGAGCGAGTAGATGTCATTCCTGAATTTACAGGTATGCCATCTATTACAAACAATGCCTCATTATTACCATAATTTAAGGATTGATCACCACGTAACGTAACACGAATTGATCCACTTGGTCCTGTGCCTGCTTGGGTAAAAGACAATCCAGCAACTTTACCTGCCATCCCGTTTAACCAGTTACCCGAAACCGCTTTGGTTATGTCATCTCCTTCTACTTTGGCAATGGAATAACCTAACGACTTTTCTTCCCTAGTAATATTAAGAGCTGTTACAACCACTTCGTTAAGAACATTCTCGTCCTGCACCATTACAACTTCTAATAAGACCCCAGAGGCTGCATTTATTTCCTGTGTTTTAAACCCCACAAAAGAAACCTTTAAAACGGTTTCGTTTTTAGTGGTTTTTATACTAAAGTTTCCATCAAAATCAGAAACCACACCATTACTAGTGCCTTTTTCTATTATTGTAGCTCCTGGCAACGGAATTCCATCTGCCAACACTTTACCTGATATGGATTGCCCATACATAATAGGTGTTACAGCAAATAACATCATTACGGTGAACAATTGGATAATTTTTCTCATATAAACCTAATTGATTGATTAATAATTTTCGATTCAAACATATACACTTAAATAAACTTCAACTTTAAGATATTATTAACTTAATATTAATTCTGTAAAGGAGACCAAATACATTCTTAACGCCCAGAAAACAACCTTTTAAAAGAACAAACACTTAATTTCAAATTATATTGTTTTATTTCAATTTTAATTCTTTGTTTCAAATATATATAATTTTTTGTTAAAAACAATATTATTTGAAATAAAAAAAAACTAAATGAAACAACATGTGTATTCGATTTAATCCTAATCTTAAAAAAATGGATGGATTTTGAATTTTAGTTCTATAAAAACTTTAATAATGTCTACACGCTTTTATACCTATAAAAATGGCAAATCAAGAAAGAGCCAACATTAAAAATCCTGCTAGTGAAGCCCCTACAATAGGCCCTAAAACAGGAATCCAAGAATAACCCCAATCATTTGATGCCTTATCTTTAATAGGAAGCAAAGCATGCATAATACGAGGTCCCAGATCACGTGCTGGGTTTATAGCATAACCCGTTGTGCCGCCAAGGGATAAGCCTATAGACCACACCAAAAAAGCAACTGGCAACGCCCCTAAAGACCCTAAGCCAACAACCGTTTCGGTTTCATTTATAGAAGCATCGGTAAAATATAAAATGGTAAATATTAGAACAAATGTGCCTAGAGCTTCACTAAAAAAATTAGAAAACCTATGCCTTATTGCTGGCGCTGTACAAAACACGGCCTTTTTATTACCAGAATCTTCAGTAGCATCAAAATGATTTTTATAAAATAACCAAACTGCTGAAGCCCCGATCATGGCTCCAATCATTTGGGCTAACACATATAAAGGCACATCTTCCCAAGGAAATTTTCCCGCTACTGCCAAACCAATACTAACAGCCGGGTTAATATGCGCCCCACTATAAGGCCCCGCAACAACCACCGCTACATAAACAGCCAATGCCCAACCAGTAGTTATAACTATCCAGCCACCATTGTTACCATTCGTTTTATTAAGCACCACATTGGCCACAACACCACCACCTAACAAAATGAGTATAGCTGTTCCAATAATTTCCGCAATAAATGTTGTCATAATTTTAAGACTTTAATTGATTTATTTTTTTGACCAATATTCTAATGCATCAATGGCTTTGTACCATCCTTTGATATTTTTTTCAATAGCCTCTCTTTCTTTATTAGGATTGAAATAGGTATCAACCTGCCATATTTTTTGAATTTCTTCAGAATCTTTCCAATAGCCTATTGCCAAACCTGCCAGAAAAGCAGCACCCATAGCAGTAGTTTCAACTACTTTAGGACGTACTGTTACCGTATTTAAAACATCTGATTGAAATTGCATGAGCATATCATTGACCGTAGCGCCTCCATCTACACGCAATTCTTTAATAGATATTCCAGAATCAGCCTCCATAGCCTTTAGTATGTCCATCGTCTGAAAAGCAATAGACTCTATAGATGCCCGTGCTATGTGCGCATCAGTACTCCCTCTTGTTAAACCAAAAATAGTTCCTTGTGCTTGTTGGTTCCAATGAGGCGCTCCTAATCCTGCAAAAGCAGGGACGAAATAGACACCATCTGAGCTTTTTAAAGAATTAGCTAACACCTCTACATCCGATGAATTCCTTATAATCTTCAAACTATCTCTTAACCATTGCACTACAGCCCCCGCTATAAATACACTACCCTCTATAGCGTAAGTAGTTTTTCCATTAATTTTCCATGCTACTGTAGTCAGTAAATTGTTTTCTGAAACCGTTGGTTTATCCCCAATATTCATCAACATAAAACAGCCCGTTCCGTAAGTGTTTTTTACCATGCCTGGCTTAGTGCACATTTGACCAAACAATGCCGCTTGTTGATCTCCGGCAATACCCGAAATTGGAATTTTGGCATCGTAAAACGTTGATTTTGTGTACCCATACACTTCGCTAGATTGTTTCACTTCGGGCAGCATACTTTTCGGAATAGTCAATAATTCAAGTAATTCATCATCCCAATCCATTGTATTTATATTGAAGAGCAATGTCCGCGATGCATTAGAAACATCAGTAACATGCTTTTCGCCTTTTGTAAAATTCCATATCAACCAAGTATCAATAGTTCCCATAATAAGACTACCCGATTCTGCCTTTTTCCTAGCCCCATCTACATTATCTAAAATCCACTTTACTTTAGTACCAGAAAAGTAGGAATCAATGACCAACCCTGTTTTCTCTTTAATATTTTTTTCATGACCATCCTTTTTGAGTTCGTCACAATAGCTCGAGGTTCTTTTGTCTTGCCAAACTATAGCGTTATAAACGGGCCTACCTGTATTCTTATCCCAGACCACAACGGTTTCTCGTTGGTTTGTAATACCTATAGCAGCAATATTCTCAACATTCAATCCTTTTTTCGCTATAGCTTCTGCCACCACTCCGGTTTGGGAAGACCAAATTTCAAGCGGGTCATGCTCTACCCATCCTGGTTTAGGAAAATATTGTGTAAATTCTTTTTGAGCTACCGAAACGATACCACCCTTTTTGTCAAAAACTATAGCTCTTGAGCTTGTTGTACCTTGATCTAATGCTAATATATATTTCTCCATAAGATTAATCATTTACAACCCCTCAAAGGGAAGAAAAATTTTTTAAAGTTATTTTTTTATTAGTTATACATTAATTTTTAATGATATATTGACTTGCAAGTTCTATAAAATCAGAAATTTGTTGTTGCCTCCAATCATAGTCCTTATTCAATTCTTTCGCCAAAATAGTTGCTACAATAGGTGCAATTTCAATAGCTACTTTAGCATCTAAAAATAATATTCTAACCCGTCTTGCCAAAATATCCTCAATGGTTCTAGCCATTTCATTTCGGATAGCCCAAACTATTTCTGCTTTCACAAACTCCAATCTTGGATGTAATTTTTCTCCCAATTCCGGTAATTCTCTGACCAATTGTTCAATATTTTTTCGATCACTTCCATAAATATAAAAATGATGCGATTTATCAATATTACCATTAGCGCCATGAATTAATAAATCTTTAGTTTTACATTTAACATTGGGTAATTTACCCAATTCAATCGTCTTATTTATAGTATCCTGTGCCATACGGCGATAAGTAGTCCATTTACCTCCAGTAATGGTAATTAATCCAGAATCTGAAACTATTATTTTATGGCTTCGCGATATTTCTTTTGTTTTCTCCGATTTATCTTTTGGGGCCGCCAAAGGACGCAATCCTGCAAATATACTTAGCACATCTTTTTTGCTTACGTTTTTTGTTAAATATCGATTAGCAGTTGTTAATATAAAATCGATTTCTTTATCAAGAGGTTTTGGTTCTAAACTGTGGCTATCTAGCAGGGTGTCAGTAGTGCCAACCACTACCCGATTGTGCCAAGGCACCAAAAACAAAACCCTACCATCATCTGTTTTTGGAATCATAATGGCATCTTCTCCTGGCAAAAATGATTTATCCAAAACTAGATGAACACCTTGGCTTGGACGGATTCTGTTTTTAGCAGTCGCATCATCCATTTTTAAAACTTCGTCAGTAAAAACACCTGTCGCGTTAATAACAGCTTTACTTTTTAAAGCATATAGTTTATTTGTTTCAGCATCTACAGCAACAACACCATCTACTGAACCCATATCATTTTTCAATAATTTTTCAACCTTAAAATGATTTAAAACAATTGCACCTTGCTCAATAGCACTTTGCGCAATATTAACTGCCAATCTAGCATCATCAAATTGCCCATCATGATAAACAACACCTCCTTTAAGATGCTCAGATTTTATAGTTTTTAAACGAGCAACCGTTTCTTTTTTTGAAATACGAAGAGACTTACCAAAACTCAATTTCCCTGCTAAAAAATCATATATCTTTAATCCTACGGTATAAAAGAAATTATCCCACCAATTATAATTTGGAATGACAAAAGACTGATTCCCTACTAAATGTGATGCATTTTTAAGCATTAAACCTCTTTCATACAACGCTTCTTTAACCAAGTCTACATTACCTTGCGCCAAATATCTAACTCCCCCATGCACCAACTTAGTGCTACGGCTTGAAGTACCCTTTGCAAAATCTACTTGCTCCAAAAGCAAAGTTTTATAGCCACGGCTGGAGCTATCTAAAGCAATCCCCAAACCCGTCGCACCACCACCAATAATGATAACATCCCAATTGGATTGCTGTTCTAACTGCTGAATTAATATATCTCTATTGAACAAATTAACTTGTTTTTAGTTTTGAATATCTTTATTTAACTTCAAATATAATAATATATATTATTAAACGAAATAAAATGAAACATTTTTAATTAAAAGATTAAATTAATTAACTTCGTTTTATTCCATTTACCTATATTTGTTACTATGCAAAGACATGAAATTATCTTAAATATATTAGCTCAAGAGAAGCACGTTGAGGTTTTGGATTTATGTGAACAATTAGATGTTTCAGCGGTTACAATTAGGAAAGATTTAAAGTTTCTAGAAGAAAAGGGGTTGCTTTTTAGAACGCACGGAGGTGCTTCATTGGAAAATCCTTACATAAATGAAAAGGCTGTTATAGAAAAAGAGAAAATTTTTGTTGAAGAAAAAAACGGCATAGCGCAAGCTGCCGCAAAACATATTAATGAAAATGATTCTATAATGATTGCTTCAGGAACTACTGTTCAAGCACTTTCAAAATTTATCAAACCGAAAAACAAATTAACAGTTATCACATCGTCACTTTATGCCGTATTGCATTTAATTCATGATAAAAACATAGAGATTTTACAGCTTGGGGGCTATATTCGCCACAGTTCTGCTTCAGTCATTGGATCATACGCCGCCCATATTCTAGAAAATGTATCGTGTAGTAAACTTTTTTTGGGCGTTGATGGTATTGATTTTGATTATGGCCTATCCACCACGAGTTTGGAAGAAGCCCAATTAAATCAAAAAATGTTGGCATCGGCCCAAAAAACCATTGTTTTAGCTGATTCTTCAAAATTTGGAAAAAAAAGTTTCGCTAAAATTTGCGATTTGAACGCCATCAATGAAATTATTACTGATAGCGGTCTCTCTGCATCAAACAAGGAAAAGTTAGAGGAGAAAGGCGTTAAGGTTACTATCGTTTAAATTACAAACATACTTTTTCTGTTTGTTTCTCCTTGATTATGTGATATCAGCAGATTCATTGGCATTTTGTGAATGAAATAATACACCTTGCAAGCCAATGTTTAAAAAAAATTATCACGCTTTCTTTTAACTATAATTAATAACCCCATCTATGAGTATTTCAGTAAAACAGCCTTCGTCATAACTTTTTCTGCCTTATTGTACATCAGCGGTCTTTATAGCGCTCTAGTACCACAAGAGCATAGCGTTCGATCTTTAATAGCTTTAAATTCAACAAAAATTGCGGGCAAGGGCACTAATACATAAAAACTCATACTAACCATGCTTTAGCCGATATTCTCGAACGTTTCGAGCCAAATCATTTTTTCAAAAGGCGTGAAATCCGCATAGCCTTGGTCGTCAACCACAATCAATAAAATATTGGGCTTTTTAGTTTCAACCTTAACTTTTGTTTGGCATGAAATCATACAAAAAAAACAGAAATAGTACTATGAAATTCTTCATGATTAGTTTTGATATGTTTCAAAATTAATAAAACTAAACCACTATGGACTGAAAGTCCATAGGTTTGGGCTGGTGAC
>TARA_R110002049_G_scaffold20175_3_pt1 | contig 24718 bp, 18 predicted proteins | sample TARA_R110002049 | Tara Oceans TARA_R110002049 (sample SAMEA4396941) | marine metagenome | biome: Polar Biome; feature: [SRF] surface water layer (ENVO:00010504); material: water (ENVO:00002006), including particulate matter (ENVO:01000060) such as... | depth 5 m
AGCAGGGACCTTTGGTTTTGTCGTGTTACAGAAAACCACACATATTTTAGAAAACCTTCTCGATTACGCACGTAAGGGTGAGCTGACGCTGCGCGCCGACCTCGTGGATACCTTTTTAGAGGCTAAAGACATCATGCATGAGCAACTCGATGCCTACCGTAGCGAAGAGGAGCCAAACCAAGAGGCATTTGAGCGCATTTGCCAAACGCTGCAACAGATTGCCCTGGATGAAATTGGTCAACAGTTAGATGGACCGGCTATCCCGGCGGCTGAGCCCAAGGCTCCACCTGCTACAAGCGAAAACAGTTCAGAGGCAAGCAGAAGCGAAGAGCAAGGTGCCAACGGACTGCTGTTAGTGGCACTGCTGAACGTTGCCGATAAAGACCGTATCTTGCTGGTTGAAGAGTTAGAGCAGCTCGGTGAAGTGCAGTCCCAATCCGGTGACGCAAAGCGCTACGAAGTAATCCTTAAAAGCAGCGACAGTGCGGACGATATTGAAGCGGTCATGTGCTTTATTATCGAGCCAGATCAGATTGAGATTACGGCTGTCGAGGGCGTTGCTGCTGAGTCATCAAACTCCGCGCCAGCAACCTCTGAGCCAGAAGCTTCGGCGCCTGTGCCGCAAGCGCCTGCGGAAAAGACAGCCTCAAATGCGAGTCCGGCAAAAGCAGCGACCAAAGAGAAGCCTAAAAAAGCCGCCGCCGAGTCATCTTCAATCCGCGTCTCTGTGGATAAAGTCGATCAAATTATCAACTTGGTGGGTGAGCTGATCATCACCCAGTCGATGCTTGATCAAACGGTTAGTGATTTAGAAGATCAGTCAGTGGGTAATAGCTCATTGCAAAATGGCATGAGCCTGCTTCAACGCAATGCGCGTGACCTCCAAGAGGCGGTCATGTCGATTCGTATGATCCCCATGGAGTTTGTCTTCAGTCGCTTTCCACGCGTAGTGCGCGACACCGCCGGGAAGCTAGGTAAAGAGATTGAGCTGGTTACCGAAGGCAAGTCGACCGAATTGGATAAGAGCCTGGTGGAGCGGATCACCGATCCATTAACCCACTTGGTGCGCAATAGCCTTGATCACGGCGTTGAAATGCCTGATGTACGTGAAGCGATTGGCAAGCCGCGTGTAGGTAAATTAACCCTATCAGCGCGCCATCAAGGCGGTAATATTTTGATTGAAGTGCGCGACGACGGTGCTGGTATGGATCGTGACCGTCTGCTCGCTAAAGCCCGTGAAAATGGTATTAACGTCTCCGATTCCATGTCTGACGAAGAGGTTTTTCAGCTTATCTTCGCCCCTGGTTTTTCAACCGCCAAAGAGGTCACCGACGTTTCCGGCCGTGGTGTGGGTATGGATGTCGTTAAGCGCAACATTCAAAGCATGGGGGGGCGCGTCGAAATTCAGTCGAAGCTAGGGGAAGGCACCAATACGCGTATCGTATTACCCCTTACGCTGGCTATTTTGGATGGTATGTCGATCAAGGTCGGCGGCGAGACATTTATTCTGCCGCTTTCCACGGTGCTTGAGTCGCTTCAGCCCTCTAAAGACGATATGTACGCCATGGCTGGCGACGATGTGGTCATCAAAGTGCGCGACGAATACCTGCCCGTTATCGCCATTCACGAAGTGCTGGACGTTGAGAACGCAATTACCGATCCCACCAAAAGCATTGCCGTTATTGTACAGGGCGAAGGCCGTCGTTACGCCATGCTGGTGGATGAATTGATCGGACAGCAGCAGGTCGTGGTCAAGAATTTGGAAGACAATTACCGCAAAGTACCGGGGATCTCGGCCGCTACCATTTTAGGCGATGGCAGCGTTGCGTTAATTCTGGATATTACCGGTTTACACCGCTTAAGCCGGTACAAAAAAGAAGCAGGCAAAAAAGTAGTGAACAATCAAAACCTTAAATTTTTCAAGGAGGCTGAGCTGTCATGAGTCAAGCCAACAGTGGGGCGGTATTAGCCGCAGAAGCCGAAAGCCGTGAATTCCTCGTGTTTTCATTGGGTGACGAAGAGTACGCCATTGATATTTTGAAAGTGCAGGAAATCCGTGGGTACGAAAACGTGACTCGGATCGCCAATGCGCCTGATTTTATCAAAGGGGTCACCAATCTGCGCGGCGTGATTGTGCCGATTGTCGACCTACGTATTAAATTTCATCTTGAAAACGTCGAGTACGGCGGCCAGACGGTGGTCATCGTCGTCAATGTCGCAGACCGCGTGGTCGGCATCGTGGTCGATGGCGTTTCGGACGTAATGACACTGACGCCCGATCAGATCAAGCCCGCACCGGAATTTGGCGTTACGCTCTCGTCTGATTTCCTGAGTGGCTTAGGTAGCCTAGATGATCGCATGTTGGTATTGGTCGATATCGACAAGCTGCTGACCAGCGAAGAGATGGCGCTAGTCGACAGCACCAGCAGTCACTAAACCTAAACAACAAGGCATAAGGGACATGCCGGTTACGTTCTACCTAATGATGCACTCTCGCGCTATGGAAAGCACCGAGAGCGCAGGTTGTGCGTGGAGAAAAGGGCGTGACACAGCAAATGCGGCAATTAATGAATAATATGACAGTGCGCTTAAGCTGGGGCTTAGTGCTTGCGACCTTGTCAGTACTCGTCTTAATTGCCAGTGGTATCGGCCTTTATGCACTGCATCATGGCGCGGCTATCGTGCAAGCATCTAACGATGTGCAGGCTCAGCAAGCCGCCTTCAGTGCGTTTGCCTCCACAATACGTTGGGCGTTACTCGGCATCGTAGCGATGACGGTGGCCACGGTTATCGTGGTGATCTGGGGGGTGACCGCCAACGTGCTGCGCCCGTTAGATCGCTTGGTGGGTCATTTTGAGCGCATGGCGCAGGGTGACTTAAGCCAACGCATTACCTCGCCGGGTAACAATGAGATTGGGCGTCTCTACAGCGCGATGGCTCATATGCAGGGCTCTCTCTCCCAAACGGTAGGCACCGTGCGTACTAGCGGTACATCGATTTATGAGCGCTCCCAGCAAATTGCCAGTGGTAATAACGACCTCTCTTCACGCACAGAGCAGCAGGCATCTTCGTTAGTAGAAACCGCCTCCAGCATGGAGCAGTTAGCCTCTACGGTAGGCCACAATGCTGAGAACGCTCGCCAAGCCAGCCAACTAGCCGGTAGCGCGACGTTAACAGCGCGACGTAGCGGGGAAGAAGTCGGGCAAATCGTTGATACCATGCAAGAGATCAGCGCTAGCTCACACCAAGTGTCTGATATCATAACGGTTATCGATAATATTGCATTTCAGACCAATATTTTGGCGCTGAATGCCTCCGTAGAGGCTGCTCGTGCTGGCGAACATGGTAGGGGGTTCGCGGTGGTCGCACAGGAAGTGCGCAGCCTGGCCAGCCGCAGTGCTGCTGCTTCAAAAGAGATCCGAACGCTGATTGAAGCCTCGCTCAATAAAGTCGATACCGGCACTCAGCGCGTCAATCAAGCCGGGCAAACGATGCAAGACCTGGTGGCGGCTGTTCAGCGCGTCAGTGACATTATGGATGATATTGCCGCCGCTTCTGCACAGCAAAGCAGCGGTATTAGCCAAGTAAATCAAGCCGTTGCACAAATGGATCAGGTGGTGCAGCAAAATGCCCAACTGGTTCAGCAGGCGGCGCGAAGTGCCAATGAGCTGGAAAGTGAAGCGGCTCGTTTACGTGAAGCAGTGGAGCGCTTCCGTGTCACTGAAACATCAAACCATCACTCTTCTTCTGCCATTCCTACGCCAGCCCTGGCTGTAGTAGCACACTCGCCCCTAGCGAGTCACAAACAATCAGCAGAACACAGCGAAGAGTGGGCATCGTTTTAATGTGTCTGGTAGGGCAGGCACGCTCTTAATAAATAATAAAACACTAAAAAGGTAGATCATGCGGAATAACCAGCCAATCTCTCAGCGTGAAGTCGAGCTAAAAGAAGATGATTTCTTAGTCTCACGTACCGATGCTAAAGGGCGTATTACCTATGCGAACCCCGCGTTTATCGATATTAGTGGTTTTGACCACGCAGAGCTGATAGGTGCGCCACATAACCTGGTACGTCACCCCGATATGCCGCCAGCAGCCTTTGAAAACCTCTGGCAAACCGTGCAAACGGGGGAAACGTGGCGCGGGCTGGTTAAAAACCGCTGCAAAAACGGTGACCACTACTGGGTGGATGCCAGCGTGACTCCGATTATCGAAGATGAACAAGTGGTGGGTTACACCTCGGTACGTGTTCAAGCCGCACGGCAGGCTATTGAGCAAGCGGAGCGGGCTTACGCTGACCTACGTGAAGGACGCAATAAACGGCTCTATTTGGATAAAGGTCGTTTACGTCAGAAAGGTGTGTTCAGCCGTCTGGCTCGAGTGCGACTCGATACCATTCGGGCAAGATTGGCAGGCATGATTGTGGTGGCAGGGGTGCTACTGCTTATGAGTGGCGGCTTGGGGCTTTATGGCTTAAATGCCTCCGGCGAGCGTTTGGCGCAGCTAAATAATGATGGTTTGCGTGATGTCATTCGCTTGCAGCAAATCGATCAAACCATCGCCCAAACCCGGCAAGCGATGATTGAGCCGGAACGTATGGATCTCATCAATCAGCGTTTTGAAATGGGCGAAAGTATTGAAGAGAGCACTTCAGACGTCGCCGCCGTATGGCAGGAATACTACTCTCGAGACGTCAATAAAACCGAACTCGCCGGTGAGTTTGATCAGCAGTTACAGGCATTTTTAGACAATGGTATGGGCCAAGCTGCCAGTGTTTTGCAAGCGGAAGAAACCTATCAAGCCTTTACCGGATTAGATGCAGTCATCAACGTGATGAACAGCGATGGTCGCGACTTGTCAGGCATGGTTAATCAACTGATTGCCCAGAAACAACAAGCAGCGGAATCCATGGCCGTTGACGCCCAGCAAGGGCAAGCCACCATGCTCGGTGCGCAAACCATCGTGCTTGTCGTTGGTTTATTGTTGCTCATTTTGATTGGTGTATTGACGCTGCGTTCGATTACTCGTCCCTTAAAAAGTGCAGCGCGTTTTACGCTGCAAATTGCAGGCGGAAATTTGGCCACAAAAGTGCCACCGCCGAGGCGTGACGAAGTGGGCCAGCTAATGGACTCGCTCAACACCATGCGCAAGAGCCTCAGCAGCATCATCGCCGACGTCAAAGGGGGTATTGATGTTGTCACTCCCGCTGCCCGGGACATTGCCAGTGGTAATGAAGAGCTATCGGCGCGCACTGAGCAGCAAGCGGCCTCTCTGCAGCAGACGGCTTCCAGCATGGAAGAAATGACCTCTACGGTGCGACAAAACAGCGAAAATGCTCAAGAAGCCCGCCGCTTAGCCGATAACAATGCTATCCAGGTGACAAATACTGGCGAGCTAATGGCACAGCTGGTCGACAATATGCAGCGGATTACCCAAAGCTCCCAGCAGATGGCCGATATCATCAACGTGATCGACTCAATAGCATTTCAGACCAATATTCTGGCGCTGAATGCGTCGGTAGAGGCGGCACGTGCAGGCGAGCATGGGCGTGGTTTTGCGGTGGTCGCCGAAGAGGTGCGTAATCTGGCGGGCCGCAGTGCAGGCGCTGCTCAAGAAATTCGTGGTCTGATTGATGGCTCTAATCGCGAGGTTAGCGCCGGTGCCAGTTTGGTAACCAAAGCTGAAGAGGCGATCGGCGAAGTGGCAGAAGCTGCACGTAGCGTGACTCAAATTATGCATGAGATTTCGGCCGCTTCTGAAGAGCAGAGTAATGGGATTACGCAGGTCAACCAGGCGGTGGCAGAAATGGATCAAGCGACACAGCGTAATGCCTTGCGTGTTCAAGAGACGGCCCGCGCGGCTGTTTCCTTAGAGAAACAGGCGGGACTATTAGCGCTATCAGTGGAAGCATTTCGCTTAAATAGCAACGGCGCTTTACGTCCGCCTGTGCTAACAGCAACCAACCCCGTCGCGAAGATGCCCAGCGCACTAGCCGCTCAGCCGCCTAGTGCAACGTCGCCTCATTCGCCCGTTAAACGGCAAGCAGCCTCAGTAGAGGAGTGGGAAGCGTTTTGACCGAACAAAGTGAAGGGGTTGTAGATGCTGGTCAGTGGGCATCCAATAATCAGATTGAGCGCGATCTGATACTCACCGATGCGGATTTTAAGCGTATTCGTGAACTGATTTATCAGCGTGCCGGGATTGTACTGGCAGAACATAAGCGTGAAATGGTCTATAGCCGCCTAGCCAAGCGGCTACGCCACCACGGCCTGACACGCTTTACCGATTATCTGCAGCGCCTGGAGCGCCAGCCCGAGGCTAAGGAGTGGGAGGCGTTCACCAACGCACTGACGACCAATCTCACGGCTTTTTTCCGTGAAGCGCACCATTTCCCGCTGCTCGCTGAGCATATAAAAAATAAGCAAGACCCAGTCACAGTCTGGTGTTCGGCAGCCTCCACTGGGGAGGAGCCCTACTCACTAGCCATGACTCTTTTGGAAACATTAGGCGCTAAAGCGTCACAAGCCAAAGTGATTGCCACCGATATCGATACGGATGCGTTGGCCAGAGCCCGCGCAGGCGTCTACCCGCTAGAACAGGTGCGCAAGCTTGATGAAGCGCGGGTAAAGCGTTTTTTCCAGAAAGGTACCGGTAACCATGCGGGCTTTGCGCGGATCCGGCCTGAAGTGTCGGCCCTCGTCGAGTTTCAGCCGCTTAACCTGCTGGCGCCGCAATGGCCAATTAAGGGTCTTTTTGATGCGGTGTTCTGCCGGAACATCATGATTTATTTTGATAAAGATACTCAATCAAAAATACTCAAGCGATTTGCGCCACTGATGAAGCCTGATGGGTTGCTGTTTGCCGGTCACTCAGAAAACTTCTCGTATATCAGTGACGCTTTCAAACTACGCGGCCAGACCGTTTATACCCTGGCTAAAAAATGAACAATTGTCGTGTCTTTATGATCGCTTCAGGCGCTGTGGCTCCAGCGGTTGCAATCACACATCAGGCGTCTACAGCAAGAGGAGGCGTGCTTTGAGCGCAGCCAAGATCAAAGTACTGTGTGTCGATGACTCGGCGCTAATCCGTGATTTATTAATAGAAATTATTAATTCCCAGCCTGATATGGAAGTGGTTGCGGTAGCGCCTGACCCTATTGCCGCCAGGGATTTGATCAAGCAGCACAATCCTGATGTGTTAACCCTCGACGTAGAAATGCCACGCATGGACGGCCTGGATTTTCTTGAGCGCTTAATGCGTCTGCGGCCCATGCCGGTGCTCATGGTGTCGTCGCTAACTCAAAGCGGTTCGGAAATCACCCTGCGCGCACTTGAGCTTGGCGCGCTTGATTTTGTTGCTAAGCCGAGCCTGGGCATTCGCAACGGCATGATGGAGTACGCCGACGAGATCGCCGAAAAACTGCGTGCCGCGGCGCGCTCACGGCCGCGCCAGGCGCGGCATAAAAATACCCCGCCGCCGGTCGCCTTAAAGGCCCCCTTAGTCACCAGCGAGAAGCTGATTATTATTGGTGCATCGACCGGTGGCACCGAAGCGATTCGATCAGTGCTTGAGCCCTTGCCGGCTAACGCCCCCGCCATTTTGATTACCCAACATATGCCTGGTGGCTTTACCCGCTCATTTGCCGAGCGCTTAGATCGGCTGTGCCGAATTACCGTGAAAGAGGCGACTGATGGCGAGCGGATTCTACCAGGGCACGCTTATATCGCCCCCGGTGATCAGCATCTCAAATTAGCGCGGAGTGGCGCTAACTATGTGGCGCGCTTAGACAGTGGCCCACCGGTAAACCGCCACCGACCGTCGGTAGATGTGTTATTTCACTCCGCGGCGCAGCACGCAGGTAAAAATTCCATTGGAGTGATTTTGACCGGCATGGGTAAAGACGGCGCAGCAGGCTTACTTGAGATGCGACAAGCGGGAGCGCCGACCATTGCCCAGAATGAGCAAACGTGTGTGGTCTTCGGCATGCCCCGTGAGGCCATTGCGGTGGGTGGTGCGGTGGAAGTGGTGGCGTTAGACGACATTCCCACGCGCATGATGGCGCTAATCGCAGCCTCAGGCCGCGCGCAGCGCGTTTAGGGCGGATCATTATACTTAGCTTAAAGCTAGTCTAAGCATTGTGAAAAAGTGGCATAAAAATTAATAAGCTCGCAAGGGAACTCCCAATGAATCGTTTACTACGCAATTTGAGTATCCACGCCGCTGTGGTCACGGCACTCGTCTGCTTTACCACCCTAATATTATTAATTGCGGGCATGGCGGTTGTGGCCGACCGCAATTCACAAAGTAATCTGTCGACGCTCAGTAGTATTAGCGATGCGCAGTTAAATGAGATTAACCGTGCCGACTCGCTGTTAAACCAAGCGATGCTGGCGATGGAAACCGCTTCTAACTATTTGATGGTCGGCCAGACCCAGCAATCCAATGCACAAGTCGCCATCGCTGGTGATCGCATTGCGCGGGCAGAGGAGCGTTTTGAACGCTTTGCTGCAACTTCTCTATCGCCACAAGGAAAAGCGTTAGGGGACGCTTTAACTGCAGATTTTCGGTCTGTACTCGGGCTAGTTAAGCAGCAACACGAAACTTTCGAATATATGGATGTGACCAGCTACAACAACCTACGTGACGAGCTGGTTGAGCCATTGAGCAATTTGGCAACGAGTATGACGGCGTTTGTTGAGTACGGTTTCCAGCGGGTAGATGCTATTCGCACCGATGCAGCGGCTCAGGGCAATCTGTTTACTATGATTAATGCGGGGGTAGTTATCTTTGCCTTGCTGATGACCTTAGTGACCTACTTAGGTTTGCGCCGTACGGTGATTGCACCACTAAGAGGCGCCATTCAGCGCCTGGATGCGATTGCAGAGGCTGATCTGACCGATCCATTGCCAGAAGCGGGTAAAAATGAAATTGGCCGCCTGTTTGGTGCTATGGGCACCATGCAGCAGAACCTCACCAATATCGTTAGCCGGGTGCGTGAAGGCAGTAATGAGATTCACCACGGTACCCGTGAAATTGCCAGCGGCAACGCTGATCTCTCGTCGCGCACTGAACAGCAGGCCGCGTCGATTCAAGAAACCGCCGCTAGTATGGAAGAGATGACCGCGACGGTAAAACAGAATGCCGATAACGCCCGCCAAGCCAGTACATTGGCAGCCGACGCTTCAACCACTGCTGAACGTGGCGGCCAAGTCGTCGCTCAAGTGGTTCAGACCATGCACGGCATCTCTACCAGCTCGAAAAAAGTCGCCGATATCACCAGCGTTATAGATTCGATCGCCTTTCAAACCAATATCTTGGCCCTCAATGCGTCGGTAGAAGCGGCGCGTGCCGGCGAGCAAGGCCGCGGCTTTGCGGTCGTGGCGGGGGAAGTGCGCAATTTGGCCAGCCGCAGTGCCGATGCTGCCAAAGAGATTAAAACCCTGATTGATGCCTCGGTAACGCAGATCCAACAAGGCTCCACCCTGGTCGAGCAGGCAGGTACCACGATGTCTGATGTCGTCACCGCGGTACGCCGTGTCACCGATATTATGGATGAAATTTCGGCGGCCTCTCAAGAGCAGAGCGACGGCATTGAACAGGTCAGCCAAGCCGTTGGCCAGATGGACCAAGTCACCCAACAAAACGCAGCGCTGGTGCAAGAAGCCTCTGCTGCAGCGGCTTCTTTGGAAGAGCAGGCCAATCGCTTAGAGCAGGCCGTCGCGGTCTTCAAGCTGTTGGGTATGCAAACAGCAGCGCACCAGTCGCTACTGTCTGCGTCTTCAGCCTCTCAGCCAATGCCTGCCGCCAGGGCCGACCAGCCAGCCCGTCGGCCTGCTGCGCAGCGCAGTGACCACGAAGAGTGGGAAGAATTTTAACGATGCGTTTTAACCCTGACTGTACTTACCAGTCACCCCTGTGCCATGTACTGACGAGAGGATGACCGATGGCAGATAAGAATATGAGTTTCCTGGTTGTAGATGACTTTCCCACCATGCGTCGGATCGTGCGTAGTCTGCTTAAGGAACTGGGCTTTACCAATGTGGATGAAGCTGAAGATGGTCAAGACGCGCTCAATAAGCTGCGGGCTGGCAATTTCGAGTTTGTGGTATCCGACTGGAATATGCCGAATTTGGATGGTTTGGAGATGCTCAAGGAGATCCGCCAGGATGAGGCCTTGAAGGGGCTTCCTGTGTTGATGGTGACCGCTGAAGCGAAAAAAGAAAACATCATTGCGGCCGCTCAGGCGGGCGCTAACGGCTATGTCGTCAAGCCGTTCACTGCCGCTACCCTTGAAGAGAAGCTCAATAAAATCTTCGACAAAATGGGTAAATAAAGCGGCTAGGCCTACGGGCCTGGTTAACGAGGAGACAACATAATGAGTCAGAATGAGCAGCCCGGTTCTGCCCAGCTGTCTGAAGACGCCGCTGAAGACCTAATTCACCGCATTGGCAAATTGACGCGCATGCTGCGCGAGAACATGCGTGAGCTGGGGCTGGATAAAGAGATTGAGAAAGCGGCAGAAGCCATTCCGGATGCACGTGACCGCTTGCACTACGTCGCTACCATGACAGAGCAGGCAGCAGATCGCGCGCTCAACGCGATTGATCGTGCACAGCCGTTACAAGATCAGATGGCGGACCGTGCCAGTGCCCTGGATAAACGCTGGGCCGAGTGGTTTGAAGCGCCCAAAGAGTTGGATGAGGCCAAGGCCCTGGTCATTGAGACACGTACTTATCTTAGTGACGTGCCCGACATGGCTGCAGCGACCAACAAAGAGTTGATGGAAATCATGATGGCCCAGGACTTCCAAGACCTGACCGGCCAAGTGATTAAGAAGATGATGGACGTGATCCAAGAGATCGAACATCAGTTGGTACAGGTGCTGATCGAAAACGCGCCGGGCGCCCATGCACGAGAAACGATGCAGCGCAAGGCCGAGGATCAGTGGAAAAGCGACAATGCACGGCGTAACGAAGAGCTTTTGAATGGGCCGCAAGTAAGGGACAATGCACCCGATATCGTCACTGGGCAGGATCAAGTTGACGACTTATTGGATGAGCTAGGCTTTTAAAGCGCGCTATTAAACGCCCTACGGGCATGCAAGTACGCCATTCAGCCGTCCCTATGGACGGCTGAATACGTGATAAGCTTCGCCTTACCTGGCCGGATGACCGCATGGCAGATAATGATAGCGACCAGGAAAAGACCGAAGAGGCCACCCCCCGGCGGCAAGAAAAAGCCCGCGAAGAGGGTCAAGTTGCCCGTTCCCGCGAGTTAAACACTTTCTTACTTCTGTTGGGCGGCGTGATTGGTCTCTATAGCATGGGCGGTATGCTCTATGACCAGTTAGGTGCAGTGATGGAGCAGGCCTTCCTTTTTGAACGTCGCCAAGCAATGGAAAGCACGCCGATGCTGGTCAATGCGCTGGATCTTGGACAGCGCACGCTATTCGCCATGATACCGCTGTTTTTGTTGTTAGTGATTATCGCGTTAGTGGCCCCAGGCCTGATGGGAGGCTGGCTGATATCGGGGAAGTCGATGCAGCCCAAGTTTTCCAAACTAAATCCGATTAAGGGCGTAAAACGCATATTGTCAACCCAGGCGCTGATTGAGTTGGCTAAAGCTATCGCCAAGTCTGTTCTGGTAGGGGGCGTCGCCGCAACGTTTTTGTATTACAACATCGGCAAGTTTATGGCGCTAATGGATCAACCTATCCAGCAAGCGCTTACCAACGCTCTAAGCATGGCGGCTCAGGCGGCTGGACTGATGGTGCTGGTGTTAATCGTGGTCATTTTGATCGATGTCCCGTTCCAGCTTTGGGATAATGCCAAGAAGCTGCGCATGAGCCAGGAAGAGGTTAAGCGCGAGCACAAAGAGTCGGAAGGTGACCCGCACGTAAAAGCACGCATTCGCCAGCAGCAACAGGCCATGGCGCGGGGCAGGATGATGAGCAAAGTACCCGAGGCCGATGTCATCATTACCAATCCCACGCACTACGCGATAGCACTGACTTATCAGGAAGGCAGCATGGGCGCGCCACGGCTGGTGGCAAAAGGAGCCGATGCGGTAGCTGCGCGCATTCGTGAAATTGGCGAAGAGGCTGGTGTACCACGGTTGCAGGCAGCGCCATTGGCACGTGCCTTGTACCATCACGTAGACCTAGATGCGGAGGTGCCCGCTGACTTATATACCGCGGTGGCCGAAGTAATGGCCTGGGCCTATCGTCTTAAGCAAGTCGCACAACAAGGAGGCGAGGTGCCCCCAACCCCTGATAACCTGCCGGTCCCCCCGGAAATGGAAAACCCCGGGCGTAGCGCCGGTGGTAATGAGGCGCAACCATGAAAGGCTTGAGTCAGCTAATAGGTAAGCGCGACTGGATGGGCGATGTGCGCATGAAGCTGCTGGTCGGGCCGCTGCTCATCCTAATGATTTTGGGCATGATGATTGTGCCCTTACCCCCTTTCGCGCTCGATCTTCTCTTCACCTTCAATATTGCGCTGGCCATTATGGTGTTGATGGTCAGCATGTTTACGCAGAAGCCGCTGGATTTTGCGGCGTTTCCCGCTGTGTTGCTATTCACGACGTTGCTGCGCCTATCGCTTAACGTCGCCTCCACTCGCGTCGTGTTAATGGAAGGCCACCAAGGTGGTGCGTCCGCCGGTAAGGTAATCGAAGCGTTTGGGGCGTTCTTGGTAGGCGGCAATTTCGCTGTGGGTCTTGTGGTCTTCCTGATTCTGGTGATCATTAACTTTATGGTCATTACCAAAGGTGCTGGCCGTATTGCGGAAGTTGGTGCGCGTTTTACGCTGGATGCGATGCCCGGCAAGCAGATGGCTATCGATGCCGACCTTAACGCTGGCTTAATCGGCGAAGAAGACGCCAAAAAGCGCCGCGCTGAAGTCGCTCAAGAGGCTGACTTCTTTGGTTCGATGGACGGTGCAAGTAAGTTTGTCCGCGGTGATGCCATCGCCGGCCTGGTGATTATGGTGGTCAATATCATCGGTGGGCTGCTGATTGGTATGCTGCAGCATGATATGAGCTTTGGCGCTGCTGGCCAGACCTATATGCTGCTGGCGATTGGTGATGGCCTAGTGGCACAAATCCCCGCCCTGGTGATCTCGACCGCAGCGGGTGTTACGGTATCTCGGGTAAGTACCGACACGAATGAAGACATTGGCCAGCAAATGCTCAGCCAACTATTCGTGAATCCCCAGGTACTGATTCTGGCCGCCGTCGTAATGGGGCTGCTGGGAATGGTGCCCGGCATGCCCAATTTTGTATTTCTATTCTTTACGGCGCTGCTAGCTGGTTTGGCGTGGTTTATTACGCGCCAAAAAGAGCACGCGCTGGTTAAAAACGAAATTGCCACTGAGCCGGTGCCTTTACAAGAGACCCCCGAAGCGAGTTGGGAAGATGTACAGCTGGTCGATACTCTTGGGCTCGAAGTGGGGCATCGCTTAATACCGCTGGTCGATTCGCGTCAAAAAGGCGAGCTGCTTGGGCGGATTAAGAGCGTGCGTAAAAAGTTTGCTCAAGAAGTCGGCTTTCTGCCGCCAGTCGTGCATATCCGCGACAACCTGGAGCTGCCGCCCAACGCCTATGTGCTTTCCATGAAAGGCGCCGAAATTGGCCGCGCCGAGGCGCAGCCGGGTAAATGGCTGGCGATCAATCCTGGGCAGGTGTCAGGTGAGCTGCAGGGCACTCCCACCCAAGACCCGGCCTTTGGCTTACCCGCTGTCTGGATCGACAGCAATCAGCGTGAACATGCTCAGGTCTACGGCTACACCGTGGTGGATGCCAGCACGGTGATCGCGACTCACTTGAACCATCTACTGCACCGTCATTCGCCTGAGATGCTAGGCCGGCAGGAAGTACAGAAGCTGCTGGATAAAATGGGCGAGGATCAAAAGGCGCTGGTCGAAGAAGTCATTCCTAAAGCCATTTCATTGACGGTACTGCAGCGCATTTTGCAAAATCTGCTTGATGAAGATGTCTCGATTCGCGACATGCGGACGATACTCGATACGTTGGCAGAGTATGCCGCGCAGCAAAAAGATCCTAACGAGCTGACGGCATTGGTACGCGTCTCCCTCGGGCGTGCAATTGTCCAGCAATGGTTTGCCGGGCAGGAGACGCTTAATGTGCTGGGGCTGGATGCCCAGTTGGAACAGGTACTGGTGCAGGCCATGAACGGTAATGGTGCGATGGAGCCCGGGTTGGCAGAGACCCTAATGACTCAGGCGCAACAAGCCTTGGAGCGGCATGAAAGTTCAGGCGAGCCACCGGTGCTGGTGGTGCAGCACTCGTTGCGAGCAGTGCTATCGCGCTTTTTACGCCGTCGTTTGCGCCATATGTCGGTGCTGTCCCAGGCTGAGATCCCCGATGACCGCACATTAAGAGTGACCACGCTGGTAGGCGGGCGTTGATAATCGCATGCCGTGGTAGGCTAACGTCATCCATTTCCAGTACAGGCAAGGGTAAGTCATGAGCGTTAGACGTTTCGTGGGAGCCAACAGTCGTGATGTGATGCGCCAAGTGCGCGAGGCGCTCGGCGAAGATGCCCTGATAGTCGCTAACCGGCGTACCGAAGGGGGCGTTGAAATATTGGCCATGGCAGATGAAGCCATTGACCACTTCGAGCCCTCGCCCGAACCTACTCCTCCCGAAATGACTGCTCCCCAAACACCGGTAGCTCCAGCCCAGCCGGCTCAAGACCCCATGCAGGCGATGAGCGAACGCTTGCTACAAGAAATGCAGGATATGCGCGCACTGCTGGCAAACAGCCAGCCAACCAATGCCGCCGCGCCCCCCCAGGCAGTGCCCACGGGCACGGTCGCACGGCTGCGCCAACTGCTTTGGAATGTCGGGTTTGGCAGTGAGCTTGCCGATGAGCTGCTGGCGGGGTTACCTGAACCGTTGGCTGCGCTAAGTAGTGATAGCGACGCGCCGTTGCAGTGGCTGCGTCAGCAGTTAATGGCGCGACTCTGTGTATTGAGTGATGAAGCAAGTTTTTTCGATCAAACCGGTATTGTCGCCTTAGTAGGGCCGACGGGGGTGGGGAAAACCACCACCACGGCGAAGCTAGCCGCCCGTTTTGTGATGCGTCACGGTACCCGTCCTGTGGCGCTGGTTACCACCGACAGCTTCCGGATTGGCGCCCATGAGCAGCTACGCATCTATGCACGTTTGCTGGACACGCCCATGTACGCGCTGGATGCCGAGCAACCCATTGACGATTTACTGGGCCGCTTGCAGGGCAAGCAGTGGGTGATTATCGATACCGTCGGCATGAGCCAGCGTGACCAGCGGGTGATTGAGCAGATTGCCCACCTGCAAGGGGGGCGCTCGCGCGTGCGTCTGGTGCTGTTGCTCAATGCCGCCAGCCAGCCGGAAACCCTCGAAGAGGTCGTGCTGCGTTATCGCCAAGCTGCCCGTGCTGCGGGGGCAGAGCTAGACGACTGTATTATTACTAAACAGGATGAAGCAGGGCGCCTAGCGCCGGTGCTCGACATTGTGATGCGCCACGGAATGCGTGTGCTGTTTGGTTCAAATGGTCAGCAGGTGCCAGAAGATATGGCCATTGCTTCCCCTGAAAAACTCGTGGATCAAGCGCTAAGCACGGCAACGCCGCAGCGCGAGCAGACACAAAATGCTGATGTCCCAATGGGCATGCCGCGCTGGTCGCGGGATGTTCTCGGGCAAGGGCGTCGCTTGTCGTCGCTACTGGCGCGGCTGCGGCAACGCGTTACGGGGTTTACGGAATTAGAAGCGATCTGGGATTTAGCGTCACTCCCGAGCCGCCTGCAGGAAGAGCGTTTGGACGCATTGCTCGCCCACTATCCCGCCGTGGATACGACGTTGGGCATGGCATGGTCAGCACGGCGGAATGAGCGCGGCTGCGACTGGGCAATGCCTGATATTGGCCTGGACACAGAGGGTGCTTGGCTGGCGCTACCCTGGTTACAGCATCGCCACGCTGCTGGGTGGCAGCCGCGCTTAGCCGCGTTGACGGAATCAAGCGGCGTCGCTGTGCATTTATTGCCGCGCTTACCCGAGCCTGATGCGTTGGCGTGGCTGGAAGCCGAGCATTTGACCTGGGTCAGCCAGGTATCCCCTAGTCATCGGGTACGCTTTCACCACGAGCGCCAGTCCATTCGCCAGCTGTTTAATGACAGCGTGCTGACGCACCAAGTGGGTGTTCGTTTTCGTGGTCAATCCGTGCAGCTGTGGACCGCCTACGCCGAAGTAGAGGATGCGACGGGTTATGCCCTGCTTGCTTGGTACGGCGAAGTGCGTGATCCGGAAAGCGCCAAAGTGGTAGCGCGCCGCTACTGGCTTACCCCTGCTCGGCTGGGAGCCGAGGTACTCTCGCTACTGCTAACACAGCTCCAAAGCGACGGCTTAGCGGCGTTAACACGCCGCGCTTGGCAGCAGTTAAAAGAGGCCGACAGCGGCGATGTCAATGCCGAAGTGCGTCTACTCATGGCCAGCGGCGTGGCATCTGTCGCCGGGCATCTTGATGTTGCCGATGATGAAGAGGCGCAGACGCTGCGCGGCGACCTGCTCAATTTATTAGGCACGAGCCGTCGGCGTCGCGATACTGGCATGCTTGATGCGCTGGTTTACGCGTTTATGGCCCGCGATGCGATTCGCCAAATGGGCAGTGTCAGCCGAGAGGGTGTGACGTGAGCGATCAAGATCAAGCCTCAGGGCTGCGTAAGTGGGCAAGCCTGCAGCGCCAGCAGCAGGCGGAAGGGGCGGTTGATGTCGCGGCGGCCGAGCATGTGCCAGAACCAGAACAGAGCCCATCGTTATTAACGCCTACAGCTACAGCAGTAGAAGCAGAAGTCGAAGCGCCTGCGACGACCGCGCCACCCAGACCCAAAATTCCGCTTATAGTGGTTGGGCTGCCCGGTAGCGGTGCCTCTCAGGTAAACAAAGTCAAAGCACGTCTGGGGCAGTGGTCCACGTTAGGTCGAAGCTGGGCCGGTGACCCTGAAGACTGGGATGTGCATATCGTGGCGGCAGATACTGCTGACCTTGCTCAGTTACGCGCTCAATACAGCCGTTGGGCCCTATGGATCAATAGCGATGCCGATGCCTTTGCTGCCATGTACAGCACCTTGTGCCAGCTACAGGAACACGGTGGGCCGCGTCGTTTGCTAGCGCTGCATGAACCGCATTTGCCGCGCCAGGGATTGCTCGACAACTTGCGTGGTGCAGCCGAATACTACTTAAATATGGAACTACTGGTACTTGCACGATGAGCATACTCCGCCAAGGTGACTAAGCATGCTAAGCTTGCGATTAAGAAGGGCGCTGCTGCTGGTGGCGCTACTGCTAACAGGGTGGTTACTGGCAGGATTAACGGCGAGTGCCCAGGCTGCTACCGGCAGTTGGAGTACCCAGGTTCCTGGGCTGATGGTGGCGATGAGTGATCGGGCAAGCGCTAGTCAAAACGCTTCTCCGCCCGCCGCGGCGAATCTTCGGACAAAGCAGCTTGAGCGTATTCAGTGGCAGTTCAGCCATCCTTCCGGTGCGCTGTTAAACGCTTGGTTGTGCCATCCTGAGCAGTGCGTTGCGTTAACCGGCATGCGCGGGTCCACTACCGCATTGGCAGGACGGACGGCAGGTGTGCCATTGCATTTTCGTTTCGCCTTACGCCCAGGCCAACGGCCTGTTCGGGTGCAGGGGCTGCAAATGATTGTGAACTATCAGTGAAGGCTGTATAGCCGCGAGGCGAAAGGATGTACACAGCACAAGGTAGGATCAAACAGAGTGAGCTGTTGACGCAATATATGCCACTGGTACGACGTCAGGCCTTGACGCTTCAGGTCCGCTTACCAGCCAGCATTGAGCTCGATGACCTTATTCAAGCAGGGATGGTAGGGCTGCTGGAAGCGCTCGGTCGCTTTGATGCTACCCAAGGTGCGACCTTTGCGACGTTTGCCAGCCAACGAATTCGCGGTGCGATGATGGATGAATTGCGCACCCGTGATTGGCTGCCCCGCAGCGTGCGCCGTTCAGCGCGAGCAGTAGACAATGCCGTTCGCCAGTTAGAACAACAGTTAGGGCGAGCACCGGAAGAGAACGAAATTGCCCACCATCTTGAAATGCCGTTGAGTGAATATCAGCAGCTCCTCAATGATACCAACAGTGGCCAATTGCTGCCGTTTGAAGAGTTGGTGGCCGATGGCGGCGAGCCGGTCAGTAATGAACTGAGCCACTCACCGTTCGAGCAGCTGCTTGATGGCCAGCAGAGGCAAACGCTGATTGATGCGATTGACGCACTGCCAGAGCGTGAAAAACTGCTCATGGCACTGTATTACCAGGAAGAACTCAACCTCAAGGAAGTAGGGGCTGTGTTGGGCGTAACGGAATCACGCGTTTCTCAACTACACAGTCAGGCCGTCAGCCGTTTACGTGCGCGTTTACACGACTCGGCATAACACCTCTTTTTTACTCACTTGTGACCGGCAAGGAGCCGTGGATGAATCCTTCGACGCTGATAGGTATATTTGCCAGCATATTGCTGCTGGTCAGTGTACTGTTTTTGACCGCAGAGTCCCCTTCAAGCTTTATCAATTTGCCGGGCCTGGCCATTGTGGTGACTGGTACGTTGGCGGCTACCTTTATCAGCTATCCGCTGAGAGAAGTGCTCCGTGTGGTGCGGTTGGTGGGCCTAGTATTCCGGCGCGAAAACACCTATATGCGTGACGATATCCGGGAACTGGTCGATATGTCACGACTGTGGTTTAAAGGCGATGTGCGGGCGGTTGAGCGCGAGCTAGAGCATACCCGCAATCCGTTTTTACGCACTGGCATTCAACTGGTGATCGCCAACACCAAAGAGGACGAAATTTTTGACATGCTGCGCTGGCGCATTGCCCGCCTGAAAGCGCGTGAACATGCCGAAGCACAAATATTTCGCACCATGGCCACCTATGCACCCGCGTTTGGCATGATCGGCACCCTGGTGGGGCTGGTGAACATGTTGGAAGTCATGGATGCTGGCGACCTGCAGGTCATTGGCCCACGCATGGCGGTGGCACTGCTGACCACCTTCTACGGCATTTTACTCGCCAATTTGGTGTTTAAGCCGATTGCAGTGAAGTTAGAGCGCCGGACCGAAGAGCGCTTAATCACCATGAACATGGTGTTGGAAGGCATTTCACTGATCACTAAGCGCCGCCTGCCCTCGTTCATTGAAGAGACCCTTAACTCGTTTGTGGCTAATTACCACGATGAAATTCGTGATAACAGCGTCAAACCAAGACCAGACTCCTCGGTTAGTTCGGCGGCGAAGGGATAGCTATCATGTTAGACCGTGATACCCGTCACGCCCTGGAAATACCGGTCTCGCCTGGGGAGGGCGAAGAGGGATGGCTAACCAGCTATCTGGATGTGCTGACGCTGCTCATCACGCTCTTTGTCCTCCTGCTTTCACTCACGCCTCCGGGCGGCGGTGAAGCTGCTGATACTGCTTTCATGCGTTCAGCTAGCGCTGTATCATCGTTGCCGCTAGCATCTCTGGCCACCGGTATTAAGCCCCGCCACGAAGGGTTGCAGCCGCAGTTTGCTGGGCTCAATATTCCGGGTGTAAGCGTTTCCCAAGGGCGCGAAGGGGTTACATTACGGATTGATACCAGCCTGCTATTCCCCAGCGGCCAGGCGGTGTTAACCCCACAGGGGCGGGGCGTGATAGAAAGCCTTATCGATGTCCTGGCCAGTTTTGATGGGCAGATTTCGGTAGAAGGTCATACCGATAGCGTACCCATTTCGACAGCCCGCTTTCCCTCTAATTGGGAGCTTTCATCAGCGCGGGCGATCGCCGTTGTACGGCACTTGGAGCGCCAAGGGTTCAATATTTCTCGTATGCGGGCCGTCGGCTATGCCGATACCCAACCCATGGAACCGAACGCAACCGCAGATGGCCGAGCGGCCAACCGGCGCGTAGAGCTGTTGCTCAGGCAGCAGGTCGAAGGGTGAATAGATTCTTGAGGCCACGCCTGTGTCCATGTACCGCCCGCTATTACAGTCGTTTGGTGCCCTGCTGGTTTTAGATGCCGATTGTCGGCGTATCCAAGCTACCAGCACAAATTTAACCCGCTTAACCGGCATTGAGTGCCCTGAAAATGGGGAGTTAAGTCTTGCCTGCGTGTTGGGCAAACGCCTTAGCCAACGGGTACGCCGTGAGCTCCAGGGGCAGCAACGCCTGCCTGGGCCGTTGGCGTTTATTCGTCCTAAGCACAGTAGCGTACGTTTTCAACTGCATGCTTACCGAGAGGATGAGCAAGTCATTGTTGAGATTGAGCCTCTCAATCCCCTCGGCAAGCGGCGTCTACTGGGGACGGTGAACGAACGGTTGATGCACTTGGCTGAAGCGACTCATCAAGAGGAGCTACTCGACTCCTTGGTACATGCTATACAACAGCTCACCGGCTATGATCGCGTCAGTGTGTGCCATTTCGATAGTGATTGGCATGGCTTAATGGTTGCCGAGGCGCAGGGAGAGCATTTGCCTCCGCTACTGGGCCAGCGTTTTCCCGCTAGTGACTTTCCTAGCACGTTGCGACTGAGCTATGAAAATCACCCTGTGCGGTTGATTGAAGACGTTAATGCTCCGCCTGAAACGCTGATGCCCGCTTGTTCCGCCACACGCTTAAGCGGCAGTTTTTTACGTGCCCCGGCTCCAGAAAGGCAGCGCTACCTAAAGCGCATGGGGGTACGTGGTTCGCTGAGTTTAGCCATGCAAGGAGATACTGGCCTGTGGGGCTTGGTGTTTTGCCACTCGGCAAGCCCGCATTCAGTTGAGCCATCGGTACGCGATGCCGTCCGCACCTTAGTGCAAATGGCCACGCAGCGCATGCTGCTACTGCGAGCGCGTCAAGAAGCGCGCTACCTGCAGCGCGTTCAGGATAGTCTGGTGCTGAGTGCTGGCGCACGCAGCGAGCCGCAAAACCCCCAGCAACTACTCCATGAGCAGGCGGCTACCTGGATGAAGTTGTTTCGTGCCCATGGCGTGGTGCTCTGGCTGAATGGTGGTGCTTATCAAGCGGGCGTGACGCCTACCCCGGAAGCTATCAGCCAGTTTGTGCTACGTCTAGAGAGAGCCCACGTGCAAAGCGGTCCTTGGTGTACGCGTGAACTTGCCAAAGATCCATTAACTTGCTCGTTAGCGATGCCAGAACAGTGCGGTGCCTTAGCCGTGCCGCTGCTCATGAACTCGACTCAGCGCGCTTGGTTGCTCTTTTTTCGTCCTGAGCAGGTGGAAACATTGTATTGGGCGATGCAACCTGCCACTGAGCAACAACCAGCGGCGATAGCGGTCCCGTCGGTTGCTTGGCATGAAGAAGTGGTGGGCAAGAGCGAAGCGTGGCAATGGGTAGAGCGGTTAGCCGCGGTAGATTTGGGAGAAGATCTAACGCTGGCCATTTCAGCCTATGAAATCAGTTCCCTGAATATGCACTTAGAGCGTGAGCGCAAAGCCCTGGCGGAAGCTAATCAACGGCTTGAGCAATTAGCGCATTTTGATCCCTTAACCAAAGTGTGGAACCGTTATCGCATTGAAGAGGCGATCAATGCCGAGCTGGTGGCTGCCAAGCGCTATGCGGCCGCCTTTGCCCTGTTACTGTTTGATGTGGACAATTTCAAGCAGATCAATGACACCCACGGCCATAGCGTAGGTGATGATGTGCTGGTGGCTTTGGCGAGCTTGGTAGAAAGCTCGCTGCGTGGCTGCGACCACTTGGGGCGCTGGGGAGGCGAAGAGTTTATTGTGCTGGCGACCCACTCGGACATTAATGCCGCCCTTGGCTTGGCCGAGCGGCTGCGCTCGCTAGTGGCTGAGCTGCATATAGAGGGGCTTGAGCAAACGGTGACGGTAAGTATTGGTGTGGCCGTTTGGCAGCCGGGCGACAGCTGTAAAACCATTATCTCTCGGGCAGACGATGCTATGTACCGCGCTAAACATGGCGGACGTAACCGCGTTGAAATGGCGCTTGAGCCTGAGGTGCCGATCTAATCATTCGCACCTTAATGGGTTCCACCACCTTCACACTGGGTGAGCATCCGGTTAATCGCCGCGTCGGCGCCTTGCAGGCTAAAGGTCATATACCAAGGCTCGCGCTCTTCCTGGTCAAAACCCAGAAACAACTGCTCGCCCTGGCGCATGTCGGCCATCAGCGCCGCCAAGTCGCTTAAGTAAAAGTGGGCATAAAAACCGTCGTCGCCGCGTTCGGTAATAAATTCCGCCATGGTATCAATCACGGGCTGCTCATCAATGCGTAGCCTGGCGGGTACCAAGTTCACCGCACGGCTTTCCCCTTGCTGCTGCTCAAGCGTGACGCGCATCTCCAGCCAGGGTAAATCACAAACGCCTGCGGTGGCGTTCAGGCTTAGGGTGGCATCAGAATAGCTGTGAGTTTCTATCGCCCGGTAGTGTCGTTCACCCCCCAATGACAGTGTCATCGACTGCCAGTGTTCGTGGGTAGCCACGTCGTCGGTATTAAATGTTGCTGCGCTAGCCATTGGCGTTGCAACCATTAATGAGATGACCATTGCCGCCGTAACGAACATAGGGGCTAACATTGACGCGTAAAAACGCAAGGCGAGCGTCGCCGTGATGATGTGAGCCATGTAACCAAAATTCCTAGATGATTAACCGAAAAAACAGTCTATATCGTGTTTGAGATTGTCAAAAGAGTAACGCGCTGATTTTTCTATATATGGTAGAAAATAGCTAAAAAAGTGCCTCATATGGTGGAAAGTCAAGTCTATACTTCACTCCGATGCCACGTATAATCGCCCCATTTGAGCGCTATATTCACCCCGTTGTGAAGGAGTTTTGCGACATGAGCACCGCTGCTAAGGCTATCAAGACCTCTAATGACGTCCCGATGCAGGCCCCCTCGCGGGAGATCTGGGATGCCAAGTACCGCCTCAAGGATCGTCATAGCCAGCCCGTCGACCAAGATGTCGGTGCTACATTTGAGCGTGTTGCCCGTGCCCTTGCAGCGGTGGAAGGAGACAAGGCAGAAGAGTGGTTGCCGAAATTCCGCTGGGCGTTGGAGCATGGTGCTATCCCTGCCGGTCGTATTCTCTCCAATGCGGGCGCTGAGGCCTACAAGCCTGCGGTGAGCCTGATTAACTGCACCGTCTCGCGCACCATTCGCGACTCCATGCGCGATATTCTCGACTCCGTCGTGGATGCGGGTATGACGCTAAAATCCGGGGCCGGTATCGGCTACGACTTCTCAACGCTGCGCCATAAGGGCGCGTTCGTGTTTGGTGCTGGCGCAGGCACCAATGGTCCGCTGGCGTTTATGGATATCTACGACAAGATGTGTTTCACCGTGGCTTCTGCCGGTGGCCGCCGTGGCGCCCAGATGGGGACCTTCGATGTAGGCCACCCGGATGTGCGCGAATTTATCCAGGCGAAACGCGAAGCGGGGCGCTTGCGTCAGTTTAATCTGTCGTTGCTGATCACTGATGAGTTTATGGAAGCGGTGAAAAACAATACCGACTGGCCGTTGGCCTTTCCACTGCACCCTGGTGAGAAAGAGGACGTTAAAGCGGAAGACTTGATCTACCGTGACTGGCCGGTAGTGGAAGAGGGCTACACGGTGGATGCCGAAGGTCGCGTCGCCTGCCGTATTGTGGAAGTGATCAAAGCCCGCGAATTATGGGACACCATCATGTCCTCTACCTATGACTACGCCGAGCCAGGTTTCATCCTGATCGACCAAGTCAACCGCATGAACAATAACTGGTTCTGTGAGGATATCCGCGCCACCAACCCCTGTGGCGAGCAGCCGCTGCCGCCAGAGGGTGCCTGCCTGCTGGGCTCCGTCAATCTGACCAAGTTCGTGATCGATCCCTTCGGCGCCGAACCGCGCTTTGACTGGGAGCGTTACCGTAAGGTCGTCGCCATCTTTACCCGCATGCTCGATAACGTGGTCGAGATTGCCGGCCTGCCGCTGCCCCAGCAGCAGCGTGAAATCGAAGCCAAGCGCCGCCACGGCATGGGCTTTTTGGGCCTGGGGTCGACGCTTACTATGCTCAAAATCCCTTATGGCTCCAAGCAGTCTCTGGTGTTCACCGATGAAGTGAGCCGCCACCTGGCGATTGAGGGCTGGAAGCAGGCGCTGGAACTCTCTAAAGAGAAAGGCATGGCGCCGGTGCTTGAGCAGGAGCACACCATTACCCCCAAGATGCTGCGCGAGCGCCCACAACTGGCCAAAGATGGTTATGAAGTGGGCGATCAAGTACCGGGGCGTATTCTGCATGCCCGTTACAGCCAGTACATGGCCCAAGTGGCCGAGCTTGAGCCCGAACTAGTCGCACAGCTGGCCGAGTATGGCGCACGCTTTACTCACCACAGCTCGATCGCGCCGACCGGCACGATCAGCCTGTCGATGGGGAACAACGCCTCCAACGGTATCGAGCCCTCTTTCTCGCACCGCTACTTCCGCAATATTATCCAGTCGGGCAAGAAGACCAAAGAGCAGGTAGAAGTCGTCTCCTTTGAGCTGGCCGCTTACCGTCACTTTATTGCCGCTGATGCGGTGGATAGCGACCTGCCTGACTATTTCGTTACCGCCGATGCGATCTCACCCGAGCAGCACGTCGCCGTTCAGGCCGCCGCCCAGCACTGGGTGGATTCAGCGATCTCGAAAACGGTTAATGTGCCTACTGAGTTCCCGTTTGAGCAGTTCCA
>TARA_R110002049_G_scaffold223368_2_pt1 | contig 24657 bp, 22 predicted proteins | sample TARA_R110002049 | Tara Oceans TARA_R110002049 (sample SAMEA4396941) | marine metagenome | biome: Polar Biome; feature: [SRF] surface water layer (ENVO:00010504); material: water (ENVO:00002006), including particulate matter (ENVO:01000060) such as... | depth 5 m
GGTAGCCGGGAATATTTACTTGGTTAAACCACTGCAATCCCTAACCAGTTTCAAACTTCAAAAAATAATTGTAATTCAAAATTCATAAAAACCACCTCGTCTTCTATTTCGAGGTATCGAAATTAAATCCACTCATCCTTTAAAAGGCGGAGAGTTCTTTTCAATTAACATACATAGTTTAAAATATTCTAATTTGTAAAAAACTATAAATTGAAACGCTTACAAAACGCCTTCCTTTTTAAGGAAGCGCTTGTACCGAATTTACTTCGGGATGAATTTTATCCCGATTTATCGGGATCGAAGACGGAAAGATTAAACCCTTAAAATTTCGTAATTTTGTTACGTCAATAACTAATTAAAACTAAAAAAAGCCTTCCCTTTGGGAAGATTTAGATGGGCCAATGAAAATCCTTCACCTCGATACCAATCACGAATTATTAATCAATCAATTAAACGATTTAGGTTTTACAAATCATGAAGATTACACATCTACAAAAGAACAAATTGAAACCAGAATTAAAGATTATGACGGTGTTATTTTAAGAAGCCGTTTCACTATCGATAAGCAATTTTTGGATGCTGCTAAAAACCTAAAATTTATCGGTCGTGTTGGTGCGGGTTTAGAAAATATCGATTGCGATTATGCAGAAAAAAAAGGCATCACTCTTATTGCAGCACCCGAAGGCAACCGAAATGCTGTTGGCGAACATACGTTAGGCATGTTATTGTCTTTATTCAATAAACTCAATAAAGCAGATGATGAGGTTAGAAAAGGAAAATGGTTGCGTGAAGCCAATAGAGGCATAGAACTCGACGGCAAAACGGTGGGTCTTATTGGTTACGGAAATATGGGGAAAGCCTTTGCAAAAAAACTACGAGGATTTGACGTTGAGGTGCTGTGTTACGACATTAAAGATAATGTAAGCGATAAAAATGCAAAACAAGTAACGCTTGCAGCATTTCAAGAAAACGTTGATGTTGTGAGTTTGCATACACCACAAACACCATTAACTTTAAATATGATTAACACAGAATTCATTAATCAATTCACAAAATCATTTTGGTTTTTTAATACTGCACGAGGCAAAAGTGTGGTAACCTTAGATTTAGTATCAGCATTAAAAACAGGAAAAATATTAGGAGCAGGATTGGATGTTTTGGAATATGAAAAAGCATCATTTGAAAACCTATTTAAAAGTAATGTTACATCGAGTACAGTTGAATTAAGTAGAAGTGATGAAGAAATGCCTCAGGCATTTCGATATTTAATAGAGGCGGAAAATGTATTGCTAACGCCGCATATTGCGGGTTGGACCATTGAGAGCAAAGAAAAATTAGCGCAAACTATAGTGGATAAAATTAAATTGAAATTTTGTTAATTTTAATTCAGGTCTGAGTAATTATATAAGGGTGCTTTTATTTATCATAATCTGGCATGCCTACTTTACCAATAAAACAAATAGAACCTGTTTCTTTCTCGGTTATGGCAAAAAGAAAAGGTCTATCCAATAAAAATTGTTTTGGAACATCAATAGATGTAGTCTCTATACCTACAACTGTTACAGCAGCAGCCTCCGTACCTTTTTCATTAACATCTATAAAGGTTTTTTGCAATACAAACGAAATTTGTGTAGGGATATCACTTAAACCACTAAAATCGGCATTTTCGGTGAACGCTATACCTAAACCTAAGTTGGTAAGCGCAGTATTAAATGTTTTCTCGTATGAAAAAGTAAACTTGGGCAGAGTAATTTTTATGTTTTTATCGAAATAGTTGTTCTGCCAATTGGTCCAATTTTCAATGTTCATTATTGCTACAATATCATTCACCTGTTTATCGGTATTTGGTAGCATAATCGTCATGGTGTATTTGTCATTTTTATAAGGAAGGGCTACTGAAGAAAACACGGTATTGGAAAAGTATTTCAAATCTTGTTCCATAGTCATCATATCCACTTGCTTTACAGTACCATTATCGAGTTGAAAAGGTAGTTTTTTAGTGTCTTCTGGTTTAAAACGATATTTCCAATCACTTTTAAAATAAAGGGCATTAATAGCATAAAGTACAGCATTTGAGGAAATTTCATTTAAAATTTTCGGAATCTTTCCATTGGTTTTATTGGACACCCAATTGTTTATGGTTTCCAAGGTTTTTGGATCGCTAAAATCTTTATTTTGTACTTCTGCAGAATAGTATGTTTTATTGGCTTCCAAAAACGTTTCTTTTACAGGAAAGGTGTTTTTTACCCAAAGCGAATTAGCAATCTCGAAAATTGTTCCAGAAGACGTGTGTGTTAGGTTGTTTATAATATTTTGGTTTACTGTGTTGGTTTCTTCAAGCGTTGTGTCACCATAGTTAAATACATTGGCAAAGGCCTGTTGGGTTGCTCCAGCAGCACCATTGTAAACCATACCCAAAGCTAATGAAGCACTTACGGGAGAAATCATGAAATTATTTTCGGTTTCGTTTAGGGCAATTTCCTTAAATAAAGAAAATGCAAAATCATTGTTTGACGTAACAATTTCTTGCCCTTTGGCAATAGTATCAAAAGCTTTTAACGATGTATCTTCTTCTGTACTGCAAGATTGAAAAGTAATTACACATATAAAAATTATAAAGGGAAACGTGTTTGCGAATTTCATGGTTATACATTTTATGTATTCTTTAGATGCAGAAAGTAGTAAAAGGTTGCGGCTAATCGCCAAAAAATAACAAAATTTGTTGTTTTTAAAAGATGTTAAATTATAAAAAACACAAAAGTCTTCCCTTTGGGAAGATTTAGATGGGACATGAAGAAAACCATTTTTGTTTTCGCCAGCTTAATATTGGCTTTGTTGCTTCTTTTTCAAATTAGCACTTATTCCATAAATTCTGGAAATTTGAAAATTGAATTTGCAATAGCTATTATTGCCATTGTGTTTTTTATTATTGGTGTTTATATCAATAAAAAAAGTCTTCACAAACCTATAAATGCTTCAGAAGAAATAAATCATCAAAAAATAAAAGATTTAGAAATTACATCTCGTGAATATGAAGTGCTTCAGGCTATTTCGGATGGTTTGTCAAACAAAGAAATAGCAGATAAATTATTTCTTTCTGAAAGCACTATAAAAACCCATGTTTCTAATTTACTGATGAAATTAAATGCGAAACGCAGAACTCAAGCCCTTCAAATAGCAAAAGATTTCCAGATTATTTAAACCGTATTCTTGATTAGCACTAATTTGGTACTTTAGTATGACAACATTTTTTTGTTACCTTATTAATTTTAGGGCTTAATAATTAATTTACCTCGTATGAAAAAATCAGTTTTAAAATTCGGACTATTAAGTAGCTTAACCCTTATTGTTCTATTTGCAATTCAATTTTCATTTGAAAGCAACCTTAGTTATTCTTCAAGTGAAGTTTTCGGTTATGTTAGTATAGTATTAGCATTACTCTTTGTTTATTTTGCTATCAAACATTATCGAGACTCTGTAAATAATGGCTCAGTATCTTTCGGTAAGGCATTATTAATAGGTGTTTTAGTTAGCTTACTTGCGGGATTAACTTTTGGGATTATTAATTATGTTTATGTAGAAATTATCAACCCAGGGTTTATGACAGAGTATTATGATTATATGGTTGAAAAAGCAAAATCATCATTATCTGATGCCGAATTTCAAATTAAGCTTCAAGACATGGAGGCGGAGAAAGAGTTGTTTTCAAATCCAATAATTAGCTCATTAGTTATGTCGGCAACGGTTCTAATTATCGGATTTATTATAGCTGCAATTTCAGGATTAATACTTCAACGTAAATAATTTAATTATGCAATATAAAGCAACATCGGCAGAAGACTATATTAGTCAGGTTCCGGAAGAACGACATAACGCATTAAAAAAATTGAGAAAAACAATTAATAGTAACTTACCTAAAGGTTTTGAAGAAGGCATACAATATGGAATGATAGGATATTATGTGCCACATTCAGTATATCCTGATGGCTACCATTGTAATCCAAAAGAACCTTTGCCTTTTATGGGTTTTGCATCTCAGAAAAATTCTGTAAATCTTTATCATAGCGGTATTTACTCAAAAAAAGAACTGCATGATTGGTTTGTGTCTGAATATCCAAAACATTGTAAAACAAAATTAAATATGGGTAAAAGCTGTATTCGTTTCAAGTATTTAGACGATATTCCTTTTGATCTTGTTGGTGAATTAACTAGAAAAATGACATCAGAAGAGTGGATAGGTATTTATGAAACAGCAATTAAAAAGTAAAGTTTAATTAATAAAATTCCCTCGCTTTTGGAGAGGGTTAAGGAGAGGAATGAAAAAACGAGTAACAGGAATAGGTGGTTTGTTTTTTAAAACCAAAGACCCAAAAGCAACTAAAGATTGGTACAAAAAGCATTTAGGCTTTAATACTGATGACTATGGCTGTACCTTTTGGTGGAAAGATAAGGATGGAAATGATTGCTCAACCCAATGGAGTCCGTTTGCTAAGGACACAAAGTATTATGAGCCTTCAAAAAAAGACTTTATGTTTAATTATCGCGTAGAGAATTTACATGAATTACTAAAAGTTTTAAAAGACGAAGGGGTCACTATTATTGGTGAAGTGGAAGAATACGACTATGGAAAATTTGGTTGGATTTTAGATAACGATGGGAATAAAATAGAACTTTGGGAACCTGTGGATAACGCTTTTTTGTAAATCAAAAATATGACCTCGAAGTTGAGTTTTTGGGGATCCATTGAAATTGTCATTCTTCAGAAATCGGGAATCTAAATATACAATTTGTTAAAATTCTGTATTTTCGTTTTTTTCAAAAACAGCTTTTTGTCTTACTTAGAAATACTTCAATCCTATAATTTAACTGCATTACAATGGATAGCTATTGGTTTTGCAGTTTTTTTATTGGGTTTATCCAAGTCTGGTATTAAAGGTATAGGTATTATAATAGTGGTCATACTCGCTTTTGTTTTTGGCGAAAAAGCCTCAACAGGGGTATTACTTCCCATGTTGATTGTGGCAGATATTTTTGCAGTTATTTATTATAATAGACACGCCCAATGGAAATATATTTTCAAGCTTTTACCATGGATGGTTGTTGGTGTTTTAGTTGGCGTTTGGGTTGGTAATGATATTTCCGAAGTACTGTTCAAGAGAATCATGGCTATTATTATAATTGGGTCTGTGCTTATTATGTTTTATTCAGAACACAGAAAATCAAATACTGTTCCCAAAAATAAATTCTTTGCAAGCATAACGGGGTTTTTAGCTGGATTTACTACTATGATAGGGAATTTAGCGGGTCCTATTTCCAATATTTATTTTCTCGCTATGCGATTTCCGAAAAATGAATTTATAGGAACAGCAGCATGGTTATTCTTTATAATAAATGTATTTAAATTACCATTCCATTTTTTTGTTTGGGAAACAGTTACTGTTGAGTCGCTTATTTTAAATTCAGTGTTAATTCCTGCTGTTATACTTGGGTTTTTCGTTGGTGTCTCCATAGTGAAGTTAATTTCCAATTTAAATTATAGGCGGTATATATTAATAGTAACAGCCATTGGCGGTGTTATTTTATTATTCAGATAACGTTATTTATTCTATATTGTAACATTATTTCTATTTGAAATACATATAGTTAGTAGCGAATTTAATTTTTTACTACATTTATACTCTAACCATAATTTTATTAAAATGTCTGATGAAAAAAATTTAAACGATGACCTAAATGATATGTTAGGTGATGCCAAAGAAGGCGCAAAAAAAGCTGCCGATAAAGCTGGAAAATTTGCTGGTGAAGCCAAAGAAAAAGCCAAAGAATTTGCTGATGAGGCTAAGGAAACTGCTTCTGAGTTTACTGATAGTGCTAAAGAAACATTTGCATCTGGTGAAAATAAAAAGGTATTAGCAGGTGTTTTAGCCATTTTACTAGGGTCTTTAGGAATTCATAAATTTATTCTAGGGTATAATAAAGAAGGTATCATTCTTTTAGTTGTAACCCTGGTTTTAGGTGTCATTACTTGTGGTATTGGCGCAAGTATTGCTGGAATTATAGGTTTAATTGAAGGAATTATATACTTAACAAAATCTGATGAAGAGTTTTATAACACCTACCAAGTTGGGAAAAAACCTTGGTTTTAAAAAATAAACAAATAGTTTTTCGTTTACGAAAATTATAAAAAAGTCAAAAAAATAGCTTTTGACTTTTTTATTCAAAATTAACATCGTAATATTGCAATATATAAATAATAAAATGGGACTAACAAAAACCGAAATATTTACACAACAGCAAAATGATTTAGCACAGTTTTTTAAAGTGTTGGGGCATCCTGCAAGAGTAGCTATTTTACAATATATAAGTAGTCAAAACACCTGTATTTGTAATGATTTGGTTGAAGAAATAGGTTTAGCACAAGCTACCATATCCCAGCATTTGAGGGAGCTAAAAAGTATTGGTTTATTAAAAGGCGAAGTGGAAGGGAAAAGTATGTGTTACTGTATTAATGTAGAACGTTGGACGGTTTTACAAAACCAGTTAAACTCATTTTTCAATAAAACAAAATCCAACTGTTGCTAAGCCTATTTTATAATTCCCGCGAAGGCGGGAATCTTTTAAATTGAATCGAAAAATAGAATGGATTCCCACCTTCGTGGGAATGGAAGTAAAATCACTTAAACATGAAAACACAAGAATTATTCAATGTATTAAAAGAACACCAAAATAAAGTGTTGTTGTTTGAATATGCTCCAAAATTATTTGTTGGAGCTAATTATCATATTACTGAAGTGAAACATATTAGCGTAGATTCAGTTGATTGTGGTGGAAAAACAGACGATTGGAAAGAAACAGTCATACAGTTATGGGAAAGTCCAAATGAATTAGGAAAGCGCGACTTTATGAAAGTAAATAAGGCTTTGGAAATTTTAGAAAGAGTTGGTAACATGAAACCTTATGTTCTAGGTGCCGAAGTAAAGTTTGAATATAGTAACGATACATTTAACACAGCACAACTATTTATTAATGATTTCGAAATACACGATTCTAATTTAATTTTTAAACTGGCGATTGAAAAAACAGATTGTAAAGCCAAAGAAGTTTGTGGTATTTCTGAAGTTTTAGAACCTGTTTTAGAAAAGGATGAACCATGTTGTTCCCCAAATGGGAATTGTTGTTAAGTCATCTGTCATTCCTGTGAAGACAGGAATCTATTATAAAAAGTGATTTTTAAAACTAATTAGAAGCTACTACCTGCTTTCCGCTATATCTTTTGGTTTTTTGAGAAAACCAAAAGGATGTCGCATCAATCAGGGCTAAAGAATATCAGCTAATTTTGAGAAAAAATTAAACTAAGTACTTAAATACCCGATTTGAGTTTCTCCTCAAAGGGAGATTAAGAGGGGCTTATTATGAAAAACATATTAGTATTATGCACAGGAAATTCCTGCAGAAGTCAAATGGCACACGGCTATTTAAACCATTTTTTAGATAACAGGGAAGTAAACGTTTACAGTGCTGGCATTGAAACTCACGGTATAAATCCTGGTGCGGCAAAAATTATGAAAGAAGATGGTGTTGATATTTCTCATCACACCTCAAATCATGTTGATGAATATGCGCATGTAGATTTTGATTATATCATTACGGTCTGTGATCATGCCAATGAAAACTGCCCATATATACCTAGTAAAAATGCAAAACGCTTACATCATAATTTTTATGATCCTTCAAAGTTAGTGGGAACTGATGAAGAAAAGCATGCTGCTTTTTTAAAAGCTAGAGAGGAAATAAAGGCGTATTTTAAGAATTTTGTTGAGATATATAATTTAGTCTAACTACCATTATTCTCTGTAAACTTACGTTCCAACTCTGCCTGAAACTCCTCCATAACAGGGCGAACGGTACTTTCTGGTAAGTCGGCAATTTTAATGTACATCAAGCCATCAACGGCATTATTAAAAAGCGGATCGACGTTAAAAGCAACAAGCCGTGCATTTTGTTTTATATACTTTTTTAATAGTACGGGTAAGCGTAATGCTCCTGGTTCAATTTCGTCAATAAACTTATCAAACTTATTTAAATCGGCTTCGGTTTCATCAAAAACAAAATCTTTATCGGCATCTTTGAGCTTTACCTTAAATTCCTTTTTAGGATGTACATACTGCGCAATGTATGGGTCGTAATAATGCGATTTCATAAACTCAATCATCAATGATTTTGAGAAGTTTGAAAACTGGTTACTAATACTAACGCCACCAATTAAGAATTTATGTTCTGGATAACGAAGTGTAGTATGTACAATACCTTTCCAAAGCAAAAATAAAGGCATGGGTTTTTGTTGATAATCTTTTATAATAAAAGCACGCCCCATTTCAATGGACTGACTCATCATTTTATGCAATTCAGGTTCAAACCGAAATAAATCTTGAAGATAAAAACCATCAATACCATAACGTTCAAAAATTTTTGAACCTAACCCCATTCTATAAGCTCCAGCAATTAATTTGCTTTCGTTATCCCACAGAAACATATGGTGGTAATAAGTATCAAAAGCATCTAAATCTATAGCCTCATTGGTGCCTTCGCCAACTTCTCTAAATGTAATTTCCCGCAATCTCCCTATTTCTCTAATGATATTAGGAATTTTATCTGCAGGTGCTAAAAACACTTCGTAGTTCTTGCTTTGTAAAAGTCTAAAATCCCCTTTTCGAAGTGCTTCCACTTCTTTTTCCATAACAGATACAGCTATAGGGGTTACGATGCGTTTTGGTATTTTCGGTGTTTTTAAAGTAGATGAAATACTATCTAAAATCTTCGATTTATCTTCAAAAGAATTTGATAACATATAGGTTTTTCGTCTTAAAAATTCTGAAAAATCGTCGAGTGTTGTATGTTCTTTTTGGTCGGCCACAGCAATTGGCTTACCAATTCTAACTTTTATGATACGGCGTTTTTGTGTAAGAACTTCCGAAGGTAATTTAGCTGTTCTAAAGGTGTCGCTAATCTTTGACAGTTTGTAAAAAAGTTTGCTGTTTTTAGCGTGAAAATAAATGGGAACAACGGGAACTTCAGCTTTTTGTATAAGTTTCATGGCGGCTTCTTCCCAAGGTTTATCTACAACTAGTTTACCGTCTCTGTAAGTTGAAACCTCACCAGCAGGAAAAATACCCAACGGATGCCCACCTCTTAAATGCAAAATGGCATTTTTAAAACCCGCAATGCTTGATTTCACATCTTTTTTATCCTCAAAAGGATTTACAGGCATAATGTAGGGTTTCATGGGTTCAATCCGATGTAATAGAAAGTTAGCTATTATTTTAAAATCATGGCGTTCTTCTAGCATTAATTTTAATAATAAAATACCGTCAATGCCACCAAGCGGGTGGTTTGAAACGGTAATATAGGCACCATTTTTTGGAAGCCGTTTTAAATCTTCTTCTGGTATTTCAAATTTAATTTTAAATTCATCTAGAATACTATCTAAAAAATCGATACCTTCTAAATGTTTATGCCTTTTGTAAAATTTATTTAGGGTAGATATTTTAAGCAACTTCATAAGTAGCCAGCCAATAAAGGTTCCGATAAATCCATATTTATCAACATTTATTGCTTTAGCGACTTCTTTTGCTGTTACAAGTCCTGTGTCTTGTTGTTTGGTCATGCCTGTAAATGTACTAAATTGTTTATTTAGTTACTACTTGTAAGGTTTCTTGGGTTAATTGTTTTAATAACACGGTTTTACCAGCTTCAATTTGAGTAATTGCTTTTTCATTGTAATGTCTAATGGTGTAAAGAGAGACGTTTTCATAACACTCGACCTTAAATTTTGCCTTTAAATGATGTAATAATTCTTCAAGGTTATTATAAATATTATCTACACAAACGGAAAAGCTAATAGCTGAATTTTGAATGACGTCAACTTTCATTTTATATTGGTGTAAAAGAGTGAATATGTGACTAATATTTTCTTCAACGATATACGAAAAATCTAAGGATGATAACGAAATGAGTACTTGGTTTTTCTTTACAATGAAACAAGGAATTAAGGGTTCTAAAGGAACATTTTTACCTATTCGTGTTCCGGGGTTTCCTGGATTTAAAAACGATTTTACATAAAGCGGAATTTCTTTGCCTTGTAATGGTTGCAATGTTTTTGGGTGAATAACGGAAGCCCCGTAAAATGCTAATTCTATAGCTTCCCGGTATGAGATTTTGTTGAGCAGTTGCGCATTTTCAAAATAACGGGGGTCTGCATTTAAAACGCCCGGAACGTCTTTCCAAATGGTTACACGTTCAGCATTTAAACAATATGCAAAAATAGCTGCCGTATAATCGCTTCCCTCTCTTCCCAATGTGGTTGTAAAGTTATTTGCATCACTACCTAAAAAACCTTGCGTAATGTTTAGAACAGATGTATTGAATTTTGAAGTGATCAAACTTTGGGTTTCGTTCCAATTTATATTTGCGCGCCTGTAATAATTATCAGTTTTAATAAAACCTCTTACATCAATCCAGTTATTTTTTATTCCTATAAAATTTAAATATTCACTAATAATTGTTGTCGAAACGAGCTCACCAAAACCAATGGTTTGATCATAAACAAAATTATAGTCAGGAGATTTATTTACATTCAGCAACGTGGTGAGTTCATTAAATAAATTTGAAACTTTTTTAAATACAGGATGGTTTTCGTTTTCAAATAAATCTAGAATAATCTCATTATGGTATTTTTTTACCTCTTGTAAAGCACTTTGTAATTTGGCTTTATTTTCAAAGTAATTTTTTATAACCAATTCTAAAGCATTGGTAGTTTTACCCATTGCCGAAACTATAATAAGTGTGTTTTTAAAACCTATTTTTTGTAAAACAGAAGCTAGATTTTTTACGCCATTAGCATCTTTTACTGATGCACCTCCAAATTTAAATACCTGCATATTATACTAATTGAATTTATGAATCAATTATTTTTCTCTTGTATGATGCCGATATAGTATGAAAACATGTTCAATGTATTGAACTGCGTTGAATACATAATCGGTATTATATTTTTGATATGTAGTCTTTAATGCCTTGTTCGTTTAAATGCACAACATCCCAATCACGTTTTACCTGTGCGCCTTTTTTCTCATAAAAATTAATGGCCGGCGTGTTCCAATCAAGCACTTCCCAATTAATACGTTTAACACCCATGTTGTATCCGTATTTAACAACTTCATCTAAAAGCGCCGTACCAATTCCAGAACCTCTCATTTTTTCGCTAACAATTAAATCTTCTAAATGTAAAGCTTTCCCTTTCCAAGTGGAGTATCTGTTATACACTAAAGCAATACCTTCAATTTTTGAGTTTACCTCGGCAACAAAGCAATGAAAAGCAGGAGGTTTATTAAAGCCGTCGTTTTGTAAATCTTCAACAGTTACTTCAACAGCATCAGCCTCTTTTTCAAAATGTGCCAATGCTTTAATTAAATTTAGCACCTGTGGCATATCTTCTTTATTGGCATCTCTAATTGTGAAATCCATAATTTACTTATTATAATTTCAAATATAGTTTAAACTTAAATATTTAAAAGGTTTATACTTGACGAAATCGTTGTAGTTTGTTAAAATTTATAGATATTTGCACCAACTTAATTATCTGCACATATGGCTCATAAAAAACAAACCTTAGGAGAATTTATAATTGAAAATCAAGCATCTTTTAAGTATTCATCTGGCGAATTATCAAGCCTTATAAACTCTATTCGATTAGCTGCAAAAGTGGTAAATCACGAAGTTAATAAGGCGGGTTTGGTCGATATTATTGGTGCCGCCGGCGATACAAATATTCAAGGTGAAGACCAACAAAAGTTGGATGTTTATGCAAACGAGAAATTTATACAAACGCTAACGAATAGAAATATTGTTTGTGGGATTGCAAGTGAGGAAGAGGATGATTTTATTTCAATCAATAGTCAAGATGAAAATCATCAAAACAAATATATTGTATTAATAGATCCATTGGATGGGTCGTCAAATATTGATGTTAATGTTTCTGTAGGAACTATTTTTTCAATTTATAGACGGGTCACTCCTGTTGGAACCCCTGTTACACTTGAGGATTTTTTACAAAAAGGGAGCAAACAAGTAGCTGCAGGATATGTGGTTTATGGCACATCTACTATGTTGGTTTATACTACTGGCGATGGCGTTAATGGTTTTACGTTAAATCCTGCAATTGGTTCGTTTTACCTATCTCATCCCGATATGGAATTTCCAGAAGATGGGACTATCTATTCTGTGAATGAAGGTAATTATCTAGATTTCCCCAAAGGCATTAAAAATTATATAAAATATTGTCAACAAGAGGAAGATGATAGGCCTTACACATCGAGATATATTGGGTCTTTGGTATCAGATTTTCACAGAAATATGATAAAAGGAGGGATTTATTTATATCCTAAAGGCTCAAAAAACCCTAAGGGTAAGTTGCGTTTACTTTATGAATGTAATCCTATGGCATATTTAGCTGAACAAGCCAATGGAAAGGCCAGTGATGGGTTTACAAGAATTATGGATATTGAACCTACGGAATTGCATCAACGCGTGCCTTTTATTTGCGGAAGCAAAAACATGGTTAAAACATGCGAATCTTTTGTACGTGAAGCGCAATAAAAATGCAAAACTTTCGGTTCGCATTTTTTAGATATACTAATTTTATAGATTATTACATAGCTACTAAATCGCCAGCAATATCTTTTGATGGTAAATCTGATTTACCCATTAAATACAAATCTACCTGTCTGGCGGCTTCTCTACCTTCAGATATCGCCCAAACAATTAAAGATTGACCACGACGCATATCGCCAGCAGCAAATATATTTGGCACATTAGTTTGGTATTTGCCATATTCTGCTTTGTAGTTAGAGCGTGCATCGGTTTTTATTCCTAATTTATCAGCAAGCGTAGGTTCTGGTCCTGTAAAACCTAAAGCCAATAAAGCTAAATCACAAGGCCATGTTTTTTCAGTCCCTTCAACTTCTATTAATTGTGGACGCTCACCTGGAACCATTTTCCATTCCACATTCACTGTTTTTAGTGCTGTTAGTTTTCCGTTTTTATCTTTGATGAATTCCTTAGTATTGATCAACCAGTTTCTTTCAACACCTTCTTTATGGGAAGATGATGTTTTTAACTGCAAAGGCCAAAAAGGCCAAGGTGTAGTTGGAGAACGATGCCCTGGAGGTTTTGGCATAATTTCAAAATTCACCACTGATTTTGCACCCTGACGATTAGATGTTCCAATGCAATCTGACCCTGTGTCTCCACCCCCAATAACAATTACGTTTTTATCGGTGGCCATGATTTGGTTTTCAACTTTTTTACCAAACAATACTTTGGTTTGTTGTGTTAAAAAATCCATAGCTTGCACAACACCATCAGCATCAATTCCAGGAGTTGGTAAACTTCTTCGTTCTGTTGCACCGCCACAAAGCACAATGGCATCAAAAGCTTTTAATTCCTTTACTTTGTAATTAACACCAACGTTTACATTGGTTTTGAAGATTATACCTTCGGCTTCTAAAATGGCTAAACGACGGTCTATAATTTCCTTTTCCATCTTGAAGTTAGGAATACCATAACGCAATAACCCACCAACTTCATCATCGCGTTCAAAAACAGTTACCGTATGGCCAGCTCTGTTTAATTGTTGAGCCGCGGCTAAACCAGCAGGACCGGAGCCAATAACAGCAATTGTTTTTCCTGTTCTAATTTTTGGAGGTTGAGGTTTTATCCAGCCTTCTTTAAAGGCGCGTTCAACAATCATTTTTTCTATATTTTCTATAGATACGGGGTCTTCAATAATTCCTAACACACAGGATTGCTCACAGGGCGCAGGACATAAACGTCCTGTAAATTCTGGAAAATTATTTGTTGAGTGCAATATCCAAGAGGCTTTTTGCCATTCCCCTTGGTGAACCATATGGTTAAAATCTGGAATTAAATTCCCGAGTGGGCAACCACTATGGCAAAACGGAATACCACAGTCCATACAACGAGAACCTTGTTTTTTTATTTCTTCTTCCTTTAATGGAACTGTAAATTCCTTGTAATGTTTTACACGTTCTTCAACTGGCGTGTAGTTTTCATCTTGTCTTTCAAATTCCTTAAATCCTGTTACTTTTCCCATGACATTATGCTGTTGTTAATTCTTCTACCATTGGTTCCTCAGTCTCAATACGTTTTAATGCACGCTTATATTCAGTTGGCATTACTTTTACAAAGTGGCCTAAACTTGTGTCCCAATTATTTAATAATCTAGTAGCTAGTTTACTATCTGTGTACAATTTATGGTTCTCAATGAATGCTTTTAACGCTGCAGCATCTTCAGCAGAAATATCTTCAAATTCGATGGTTTCAGTATTACACAAGCCGTTTACAAATTTGTTTTCTGGATCGTAAACATAAGCGATACCACCACTCATACCCGCAGCAAAATTTCTACCAGTGCTTCCCAAAACAATAACTCTACCACCCGTCATGTATTCACAACAGTGATCGCCAACACCTTCTACAACCGCAGTAGCTCCTGAGTTTCTAACGGCAAAACGTTCGCCTGCAATACCGTTTATATAAGCCTCGCCTTGAACGGCACCAAATAGACAAACATTTCCAATAATGATGTTATCTTCAGCTATAAAATCTGCCTGGGTTGGTTTTTTAACGATGAGTTTCGCTCCAGATAAACCTTTACCAAGATAATCGTTAGTATTGCCTTCAAGTTTAAAAGTTAAACCATGAGCACCAAAAGCACCAAAACTCTGTCCTGCTGATCCTGTAAAGTTAATATTTAGCGTGTTTTCAGGCAGTCCTAAATGGCCGTAAATTTTAGAAATCTCATTACTTACAATAGCTCCAACAGTACGATTTGTATTTCTTATTGGATATGCCAAAGTCATTTTTTCTTTTCTATATAAAGCTCTGTGTGAGTCTTTTAAAATCGTAAAATCGAGAACATTATCTAAATTGTGGTCTTGCTTTTCTGTATTCTTAACTATCATTTGTCTGTAAGACGCTGGTCTATACAAAATACTAGATAAGTCTAAACCTTTAGCTTTGTAATGTTTTATAGCGTTATTGGCATTTATTTTATGCGTTTGCCCAACCATTTCGCCTAAGGTTCTAAAACCTAATTGCGCCATGATGCCTCGTAATTCCTCAGCGATATAAAAGAAGAAATTAATAACGTGCTCTGGTGTGCCTTTAAAGTTTTTGCGCAACTCTTTATCCTGGGTAGCAACACCAACTGGACAGGTATTTAAATGACATTTACGCATCATGATACAGCCTGAAGCTACAAGAGGCGCTGTGGCAAAACCAAACTCTTCGGCACCTAACAAAGCTGCAATGGCAACATCGCGTCCTGTTTTTAACTGACCGTCACATTCTACTACTATTCTACTTCTTAGTTTATTTAAAACTAGCGTTTGTTGTGCTTCGGCTAAACCAAGTTCCCAAGGTAAGCCAGCATGTTTTAATGATGTTAAAGGAGATGCTCCCGTACCGCCGTCATATCCTGAAATTAAAACGACATCGGCTTTTGCTTTCGCAACACCAGCAGCAATAGTTCCTACACCTACTTCCGATACTAATTTCACATTAACCCTGGCTTCTCGATTTGCATTTTTTAAGTCGAATATGAGTTGCGCTAAATCTTCAATTGAATAAATATCATGATGGGGCGGTGGAGAAATTAAGCCTACAAACGGCGTAGAATTTCTTGCGGCGGCAATCCAAGGCAAAACTTTATAACCTGGTAATTGCCCACCTTCTCCTGGCTTAGCACCTTGAGCCATTTTAATTTGAATTTCCCTCGCATTGGTTAAATAATGTGAAGTCACTCCAAAACGCCCTGAGGCTACTTGTTTTATTGCCGAATTACGGCTATCGCCATTTACATCGGGGTGAAAACGGTTTCTGTCTTCACCACCTTCACCAGAATTGGATTTTCCACCAATACGGTTCATGGCAATGGCTAAATTTTCATGCGCTTCACGGGAAATAGACCCATAAGACATGGCGCCTGTTTTAAAGCGTTTCACAATCTCCGTCCACGGTTCTACTTCATCAATTGGAATCGGGTCTAAATTATCAAACTCAAATAACCCACGAATGGTCATTAAATTTTCAGCTTGCTCGTTAATAGCTTTTGAATACACATCGTAAGCTGATTGATCACTTAAACGAACCGCTTGTTGCAGTTTTGAAACCGTAGTTGGATTAAATAGGTGCCTTTCGCCATTACGTCTCCATCTATAATCGCCACCAATATTTAATCCTAAACGTTTATCGATTAACTTGTCCGGATAGGCTTGTTTATAACGTTCGTTAATTTCTTTTTCAATTTCATATAACCCAATACCTTCAATTCTTGAGGCGGTATAAGGGAAGTATTTTTCAACAAACTGGGAATTGAAACCTACAATTTCAAAAATCTGTGAACCTCTATAAGATCTCAATGTTGAGATTCCTATTTTATTCATTATTTTTAAAATACCTTTCCCAATCGCTTTATTGAAATTATCAACCGCTTTTTGTTCGTCCATTTCGGTTATGAAACCCTCCTTAACTTGCATTCTAATAATTTCGTTAACCATATATGGGTTTATAGCACTTGCGCCATAACCGAATAAGGTAGCAAAATGATGTGGTTCGCGGGGTTCTGCTGATTCTATAATGATATCAAAATAAGAACGCTTTCGTAAACGATTCATTTGATGGTTTACATACGAACAGGCTAACAAACAAGGTATTGGAGCAAACTCTTGGTTGACGCCTCTATCTGATAAAATAATGATATTTGTTTTTCTATCCAATGCTTTTTCAACCTGAGTAATAATGTTTTCTAAAGCATCTTCAAGCCCGTTAAGTCCTTGTGCTTTGGGATATAATATTTCAATAGTTTCGGCTTTAAAGGATTCTATTGAAATGCTTCTAATTTTTTCTAAATCGTCATTAGAAATAACCGGGTTTTGAATTCTTAATTTTCTACACTGTCTTTCAGTAATACTAAAAATATTACGGTCTTTACCTAGATTCAAACTAATATCGGTAACAATTTCTTCACGAATACCATCTAAAGGCGGATTGGTTACTTGTGCGAATAATTGTTTGAAATAATTTGAAATAAGTTGTGGCCTATCTGATAAAACAGCCAATGGCGTATCAATACCCATTGAGCCTAAAGCCTCTTTACCAACTATAGCCATTGGTGTTATAACTTCTTGAATATCTTCAAATGTATAATTAAACAAACGTTGCCTTGTTTTAATATCAATGGTTTCAATAGGGCAGGTTTCGTTAGTGTATGGTACATCTTTTAAATGCAATCTTTTCTTATCCAACCATTCTTTATATGGTCTTTCAGAAACAATTTTATCTTTAATTTCCTCATCTTCAATAATGCGCCCTTTGTTCATATCAACCAAGAACATTTTCCCTGGTTTTAATCTGCCATGACTTTCAATGTCTTCTGGGGCAATATCAACCACGCCAATTTCAGAAGCCATAATTAACTTGCCACTTTTGGTAACGGTATATCTTGAAGGTCTTAAACCATTTCGATCCAATAGCGCACCAATATAATCACCGTCTGTAAAAGGTACGGAAGCGGGGCCATCCCAAGGTTCCATAATACAAGAATTATACTCGTAAAACGCTTTTCTTTCCTCAGACATGGTTTGGTGTTTTTCCCAAGCCTCAGGAATCATCATCATCATAATTTCTGGTAATGAACGCCCAGTGTGTGTTAATAATTCCACAACCATATCCATAGAAGCAGAATCTGATTTTCCTGGAAGGATAATTGGGAATAATTTATCTATTTGAGGTCCGAAAACCTCACTTCTCATAATTTCTTCACGAACACGCATTCTACTAACGTTTCCACGAAGCGTATTTATTTCACCATTTTGACACATAAAGCGGAATGGTTGCGCTAATTCCCAAGTAGGCATGGTATTAGTAGAGAAGCGTTGATGCACTAAGGCCAAACGCGTTACTAAATCTATTTGCTGTAAATCGGTATAATATGGACCAATGTCCTCAGGCATAATAATACCCTTGTATATTAACGTTGTTGTTGATAAACTTGGAAGGTAAAAATAGGAGCTTTCAGATATTTTAGACTTTCTAATTTCATGCTCAGTAATTTTACGAGCTGCATATAATTTAGCTTTAAAAGTAGCTTCATCAATAGCCTCAGTTTTTCCAACAAAAATTTGCTCAATATTTGGCTCTGATGCTTTTGCTATTTCACCTAATTGTGTAGAATCAACAGGTACTTTACGCCATCCTAAAACTGAAAGGCCTTGGGCGGTAATTTCCTTTTCAAAAGTAGCTTTACAAAACTGATATTGATTTCTCACTTTAGGTAAAAACACCATGCCTACGGCATACTCTCTTTGTTCAGGAATACTAAAACCACAAACACGTTTAAAATAATCGTGAGGAATATCAATTAATAAACCAGCACCATCACCAGTTTTCCCATCAGCGCTTACACCGCCACGATGTTCTAATTTCACTAGAATTTCCAGCGCATCATGAATGATTTGATTTGTTTTTTCTCCTTTAAGATTACAAATAAAACCTGCGCCACAGTTTTCGTGTTCAAATTCAGGCAAATAGAGTCCTTGTTTCTTCAGCATAATCAACAAATATTTTTAAAAATTGAGTGGAAACGTAAAGATATGTACAAGATTTTGAAATACAATAAGGGGTATTTCATTATTTCGATTTTAGAGGCGAAGACGAGGTATAAATAAGTATATATCAATAATAGACAGATATTTTAATAAATATTCAATCTTAATATTTAGCTATAAATACAGATATGTGAATTAATTCTAAGAATACTTCAGATTAATAAAATTATACCATTCAAAATTTGAAAAAACTGACAATAATTCAAATTATCTAGTTGTTAAAAAATCAAAAAATCAAAAAATAAACAGAATACCTATAAAAAAATGGGGTAAAAATTAGAATATTGATAAAAGTGACCTAAATACCCCTATTTTTTATGGGGGTTAAAACTTTTTGATATAGTTTTGGCTCATTCTTAAGGAAATTAACCAAAGAAAATTAATAACTAAAATTAAACATTATGAAAAAAATTATCACACTTTCAATGCTTTTTATGGCAACGGCCTTATTTGCACAAGAGGAAGCTCCTGCTCCTTCATTTACTGTAAGTGGTAGTGTAGATGCATACTACAGAGCTAACTTAAATGCTCCAAATGATGAAGATGCTGTCGCTCCGGGATCTTCATTTGCAAACCTTCCTGGTTTTGCATTAGGTATGGCAAACGTTATTGCATCTTATGAAGGTGAAAAGGTTGGTTTTGTTGCCGATTTGGTATTTGGACCAAGAGGTACAGATGCCGTTTTTGCTTCACCAATGTATTCTGCAACTGGTAACATAGTTAATCAATTGTATGCTTATTGGAATGTTAGTGAGTCTGTAACATTAACAATGGGTAATTTTAATACCTTTTTAGGTTACGAGGTTATTTCTCCAACCGCTAACTTTAACTACAGTACATCTTACATGTTCTCTTATGGGCCATTTAGCCATACGGGTATAAAAGCAGATTTTGCATTATCTGAAGATTTTAGCTTAATGTTAGGTGTTTTTAATGACACTGACTTAACAGAGTTTAACCCAACGGGTGATTATGCATTTGGTGCACAATTAGGATATGCTGGACAATATTTAAACTTTCTATTAGATCCTTCTTTTACTGAAATAGATTTTACAGGTGGATTTGATTTATCTGATTCTTTCTTTTTAGGAATTAATGCTGCATACTTGACTGGTGAAGATGATGGTCCAGGTTTTTACGGAGCTGCACTATATCCTCAATTGGCAACTTCTGATACTTTTACAATAGGATTAAGAGCTGAATATTTTGAACAAACAGATATTGATGACCCATTTTTTCCTGGAGATAGTTTCGATGCAATCGGAACAGGGATGGATTCAAATGTATTTGCTGTAACACTTACAGGAAGCTTCGCTATTGATAATTTAACTATCAAGCCTGAATTAAGATTAGATTCTGCTTCAGATGACTTCTTTTTGGATTCAGACTTAGCTGCTCAGAAAAGCTTAAGCTCATTTGTTTTAGCTGCTATCTATTCATTCTAAGGAATTAAAAAATTAAAATTATTATAACTAAAAGGGAATAAAAAAGGCTATTGTTCTCATGAGCAATAGCTTTATTCTCTTAATACTAACCCTCAAAAATTATAAAATATGTCTTTATTAAACATGCCCCTTATAATTCAAGATGCCTCAGCTGTTGAAGCGCTTGCAGAATCTGTAAAAGGCGATATGGGAATGCTTTGGATGTTATTATCCGGTATTCTTGTTTTCTTTATGCAGGCTGGATTTACTTTAGTTGAATCTGGTATGACACGAGCTAAAAATGCCGTAAACATTGCCATGAAAAACTTTCTTGATATTTGTGTGGGATCACTTTCCTTTTGGTTTGTTGGTTACTCACTTATGTATGGTGAATCTTCAAACGGATGGTTTTTCTGGAGTGGCTTCATGCAAGGTGAAGGCGCAGATTTATTCTTCCAAACTATGTTTGCCGCTACTGCTGCAACTATTGTGTCTGGAGCTATAGCTGGAAGAACAAAATATACAACCTATGCTATCTTTTCATTGGTTATGACGGCTATTATTTACCCAATTGCAGGTGGATGGGAATGGAATGGCGGATGGTTAAATGATACAGCTGGTATTATGCCTGCTGAATTTATTGATTTTGCTGGATCTTCTATTGTTCACTCTGTGGGTGGATGGGCTGCACTTGTAGCTGCATTTATGGTAGGGCCACGTATTGGTAAATATGTAAATGGTAAAGTAATGCCTATACCAGGTCACAACCAAATATTAGCAACTTTAGGGGTTTTTATCCTTTGGTTGGGATGGTTTGGATTTAACGGTGGTTCTCAATTAGCTTGGGGTGGTGATGATGCTACTGCTGCTTCAAATGTTGTTTTGATTACAAACTTAGCTGCTGCGGCAGGTGGTTTAGGTGCATTATTTACAACTTGGATTTGGTACGGAAAGCCTAACTTATCACAAACCTTAAACGGAACCTTAGCTGGTTTAGTAAGTATTACTGCTGGCTGTGGAAACATGACTGCTCCAGGAGCTGTATTAGCTGGACTTATAGGTGGTATTATTGTAGTATTCTCAATCGAATTCATCGAGAAAAAACTTAAAATTGATGATGCCATTGGTGCTGCTTCTGTACACGGTGTTGCCGGTGTTTGGGGTACTTTAGTAATCGGACTTTGGGGTGTAGATGGCGATACTGGAATTGGTCTTTTCAACGGTGGGGGTGCCGCGCAATTAGGAGCTCAAGCCATAGGGGTTTTAGCTTACGCTGTTTGGGCTGTTGGATTATCATTTATAGTATTAGGCATCTTAAAAGCTACATTTGGTTTACGTGTTACTGAACAAGAAGAAATTCAAGGTCTTGATATTTCTGAGCATGGTTCTTTAGCTTATCCAGGTAAGAGACAAAGAGAAATGGAAGATTAATTCTTTTATTATAAAACTAAATTTTAAAAGATGCCTTATTTGATAGGGCATCTTTTAAACATTAAAATTGGATAGTTTTTTAGATGGTATTTAAAATCTAAATTTTCCTAATTTTATACTAACTAAACGAAAATAGAATATTATTATGAAGAAAATTGAAGCAATTATTAGAAAATCAAAGTACCGCGTAGTTAAAGATGCGCTGCACAATGTTGGAGTAAACTTTTTCTCGTACTGGGATGTTACCGGTTTGGGAAATGAAAAAGAAGGTCACGTTTATAGAGGTGTTTCCTATAGCACTAGCGATATACAACGAAGATACCTTTCAATTGTAGTTAATGATGATTTTGCTGAAACCACAGTTCAAACTATTATTAGTGCTGCGGGAACTGGAGAAGTAGGTGATGGTAAAATTTTTGTGTCTGATATACGAGAATGCTATAGAATACGAACGGGAGAAAAAGGTGGTGAGACCTTAAAATAATAATCATCTAAAACTAAAATTTAATTATGGAATTATTAACAACAAATAATGTATGGATGATGATCTGTACAGCACTGGTTTTCTTTATGCACTTAGGTTTTGCATTTTTAGAAATCGGATTAACTAGACAAAAAAATACAATAAACATATTATTTAAAAACATTTTTATCATAACCGTTGGCTTACTTTTATATGGCTTAGTAGGTTTTAACCTAATGTATCCGGGAGAATTTAATGGATTCTTAGGATTTGCTGGCTTTGGTTTAGATTCGCCACTTACAGCAGAAGGCGCATTAGATTTAACATATAACGAGGGCTATACCTACTGGACAGATTTCTTATTCCAAGGGATGTTTGCTGCAACGGCTGCAACTATTGTATCTGGAGCAGTTGCAGAGCGTATGAAAATTGTACCATTTATGATTTTTACAATCTTATATGTAGGCTTAGTTTACCCTATTGCTGGTTCATGGCAGTGGGGTGGAGGGTTCTTATCTTCATTCACATTTGGGGAAGCCGAAGGGTTTTATGATTTTGCAGGTTCTACTTTAGTACATTCAGTAGGTGGTTGGGCAGCAATAGTAGCTGTATGGTTATTGGGGTCTAGAATAGGTAAATTTAAAGATGGCAAGCCACAAGCGATACCAGGACATAATATTCCATTAGCAACAGCTGGGGTATTAATTCTTTGGTTAGGATGGTTTGGATTTAATGGAGGTTCTGTACTTTCTGCTGATCCATCAGGAACATCGTTAACGTTAGTAACAACTTGTTTAGCAGCAGCGGCAGGTGGTGTAGTTGCGATGTTAGTTTCAACAGCCATGTATAAGAACTTAGATTTAACCATGTTTTTAAATGGTATTTTAGGTGGATTAGTTGGTATTACTGCTGGAGCTGACCAAATGAGTCCTACTGACGCCATATTAATTGGAGCTATTGCGGGGACCATTATTGTTTTAGCTGTAAGATTTATTGATAGTTTAAGATTAGATGACCCTGTGGGTGCTATTGCAGTACATTTAGTATGTGGTATATGGGGAACTCTTGCAGTTGGAATTTTTGGTGCAAAAGCTGGATTTGATCAGTTTGTTATTCAGTTAGTTGGTGTTGGTTCTTATGCGGTTTTCTGTATTGTTGCCGCGTTTATTATCATATTCACACTTAAAAAAACAATAGGTATTAGAGTTTCCGAAAAAGAAGAATTAGAAGGATTGGATATGCATGAACATGGTATGGATGCCTATCCAGATTTTAGATTAAACGAACATTAAAATATAAACAATTAGTTTAGTTAGTGTTAAAGGGCGTCTTATTTTTAAGTAAGACGCCCTTTTAATTTTAACTTGTGAGTATTTACCTAATTCCAACCAAGCCTTCAGCAGCTTTAAAAAGCTTTTTAGAGTCGTAACCAATACCGTTTTTGAATGTTATTTCAATACTTCTAATAGCTTTTATATCCTTACTAATATCTTCATTTAGAATGATAAAATCTGCTATTTTTGATGGTTCTAAAGTTCCAATGGTAGTATTTTGTTCTAAATATTTCGCACCATTCAGTGTGCATATTTTTACTGCTTCAGGAATAGTAAAGCCCATTTCAACAAATAATTCTAATAGACGCATATTGGCATAACCGGCTATAATTCTGCCGTCATAAGTGGGGTCTGTTCCCGCAACCAATAAGCCACCTGCATCATGAAATGCCTTCTCCCAAACTTTTGATTTGTTGAAAAGCACATAATCTAGCGAGTCCTTACCTTGTTTTCTAGCCCATCTATCGTAAACTTTCTCTTTAGCTTCGGTGTATAAAGCATCAATGCCGCCGCCAGGAACAACTTCTCTATTTGTATAGGGTTCAAAAACATTTATTGTAGAAGTTAAGGCTACTTTTTTATCAACTAAATAATTAATAAGATTAGACATTTCTTTTGAATCTACAGGAAGCTCCAATAAAGATTTGTGTTGATTGAAAGGTTCGCAAGCATCAGGTTCTTTATTGGCAATAAAATCACTACTTGCGAAAAAGCCATGTTCTAAATTGTCAATACCAATATCTGCAGCTTCCTTGTAAGTTACAGAACATAAATGGCCTGTTACCTTTACACCCTTTTTGTGTGCTGCATCTACGATGGCTTTTAAGTCTATTTTACTAATAAAATTATACACTTTGATTGAGGTTGCTCCCATTTCTATGTAAAAATCGACCATTTTTACCGCTTGTTCAGTTGATGTAAACGGGCCTAATTCTAAAATACCTGTCCCTTCTCTATCAAGGTGTGGACTAGTAACATCCATCTTTGGGCCAGGGATTTTACCTTCTAGTATTGCTTTTTTAATGTTGATATCTGACTGTGGCATGATACTTCCAGCTGTTCGCATGCTTGTAATGCCTCCAGCTAAATATAGCTTTGGAAAGGAATAACTCATTTGGTTTACCCCATAACTACCACCCGGTGTGGATTTTGGATAAAAAAGATGTTCATGCAACATAACCATTCCAGGAATAGCACTTTTACCTTCCATATTAATGGGTGCACGACAAATTTCCCATTAAGCTGCATTTTGACATAAT
>TARA_R110002049_G_scaffold48186_4_pt1 | contig 24573 bp, 25 predicted proteins | sample TARA_R110002049 | Tara Oceans TARA_R110002049 (sample SAMEA4396941) | marine metagenome | biome: Polar Biome; feature: [SRF] surface water layer (ENVO:00010504); material: water (ENVO:00002006), including particulate matter (ENVO:01000060) such as... | depth 5 m
ATTAATGTAGAATGGGGTTTAATTGGTTCTTGTACCAATTCATCTTACGAAGATTTATCAAGAGCATCATCTATTGCGCAACAAGCTCTGGATAAAGGTTTAAAAATGAAATCTGAATTAGGAATTAATCCTGGTTCTGAGCAAGTAAGATATACTGCAGATAGAGATGGAATTATTGGAATATTTGAAAAATTGGATGCTAAAATATTTACCAATGCATGTGGACCTTGTATTGGTCAATGGGCTAGATATAGTGATCCAAAAAATGCACCTAAAAATAGCATAGTACATTCATTTAATAGAAACTTTGCTAAACGTGCAGATGGTAACCCAAATACACATGCTTTTGTTGCTTCTCCAGAAATTACTGCAGCGATTGCCATTGCTGGTCGTTTAGATTTTAATCCAATTACGGATAAACTGATTAATGAAAATGGTGAAGAAGTAATGTTTGATGAACCAACAGGTTGGGAATTACCTCCTAAAGGTTTTGAAGTAAAGGAAAATGGTTACTTGGCACCAATTGCAGACGGAAGTGGTGTAGATGTTTCTGTAAGTCCTACTTCAGAACGATTACAATTATTAACACCATTTGAACCGATTGGTAATGAAATTAAGGGTGCTAAATTGTTAATTAAAGCTTTTGGTAAGTGTACAACAGATCATATTTCTATGGCAGGACCATGGTTAAGATTTAGAGGGCATTTAGATAATATTTCTAATAACTGTTTAATTGGTGCTGTAAATGCATTCGGAATGAAAACTAACTTCGTTAAAAATCAATTAACAGGAGATTTTGGAGGTGTGCCAGATACAGCAAGAGCATATAAAGCAGCAGGTATAAAAACTTTAGTTGTAGGCGATCATAATTATGGCGAAGGATCTTCTAGAGAGCATGCCGCAATGGAGCCAAGACATCTTGGAGTAGTTGCAGTAATAGTAAAATCTTTTGCTCGTATACATGAGACAAATCTTAAAAAACAAGGGATGTTAGGTTTAACATTTTCAAACGAATCAGATTACGATTTAATACAGGAAGATGATACATTTAATTTTACAGATTTAAATGAATTTGCTCCAAATAAGCAATTGCATTTAGAAGTCGTTCATGCAGACGGAAGTAAAGATTTAATTGCATTAAACCATACATATAATGATGCTCAAATTGAGTGGTATAACGAAGGTTCTGCTTTGAATTTGATTAAGAAAGAAAATGCTTAATAAGTTATAGATATCTAAAAGCTCTTGAGAAATCAAGGGCTTTTTTTATGGCTGTAAGTTTTGCCAAATTTTAACGACATATATCATATCTAACAAATACTCTCAATATAATGCAGTCACTGTGGTTCTTTGACGATGTTAACCTTTTTAAGGTGCTCTGTCCTCATAAATTTCGCGAATATAAAAAAGAGCATGATTTTTGTGCTTTTAAAAAGAAAGATTACATATACTTTGAAGCCGATTCGGCTAATAAGTTGTTTCTAATAGAAAAAGGGAAAGTTAAAATTGGTTATTACAGCGAGGATGGTAATGAAATTGTAAAAGCCATACTTACAAAAGGTGAATTATTTGGTGAAAAAGCCATATTAGGTGACGAAAAAAGAGATGAGTTTGCGCAATCTATTGATAACGATACTTCAATTTGTTCAATAGGTGTAGATACTATGCATGATTTGATGCGTAATAACCAAACATTTAGTTTTAAAGTGCATAAATTTATTGGGTATAAGTTTAAAAAACTTGAGCGTAGATTACAGTTGTTATTATTTAAGGATACAAAAACAAGATTAATAGAATTCTTAAATGAACTTTGCTTAGACTTTGGATACAACTGTGATAAAACAGGAGACCATATTATTAAACATCCCTATACTCAAAAAGATATAGCTTCACTAATTGGTACTTCTAGACCCACTATAAATATTCTTCTTAATGAGTTAAAGGAAGAAAATTATTTAGATTTTAACAGAAAAGAGATAAGAATCTTAAAAAAATCAGCTTAGTGTTAGCTATCTAACATTTAATCGGAAATTGAAGTTTTATTTTTGAATTATAATTTAAAAATACAAAAGCAATGAAGAAAAAAATGATTTTAGCAGCCTTGGCATTAGGGATTTTTGCCAGCTCGTGTAGTAGTGATGACGACAACAGTACTAGTTCAAATTCAAATTTAACACTTAGTCTTGATGGTTTAGAGGCTTTAGGTGATGATTTTGTTTATGAAGGATGGATTATTGTAGATGGCTCACCAGTATCAACAGGTACTTTTAGTAGTGTCATTTTTCCACAAACATTCTCAGTAGATACAGCGCAATTAAATAGTGCAACTACGTTTGTATTGTCTATTGAGCCAGCTGTAGATTCGGATCCAGCTCCTGCGGCTACAAAGATTTTAGCAGGTGACTTTTCAGGAACTTCAGCAAGTGTTGACTCTAATGGAATTGTTGCAGATTTTAGTACATCAACAGGTACATATATTTTAGCGACACCAACTGATGCGGACGATACAAATGAAGAAAGTGGTGTATGGTTTTTAGATAATTCAAGTGGGTCAGCTGTAACAGGTTTAGATTTACCAACGTTAGCTGATGGATGGAAATATGAAGGATGGGCAGTTTTAGATGGTACACCAGTGAGTACAGGTACATTTACAGATCCAGCAGCAGCTGATGATAACGCTGCAACTTCGACTTTTAAAGGAGATACAGGTAATGGCCCTGGATATCCTGGAGAAGATTATTTACAGAACGCACCAGCAGGAATGACATTTCCAACGGATCTTAGAGGCGCAACAATTGTAATTTCTGTTGAGCCAAGTCCGGATAACAGCGCTTTACCTTTTACTTTAAAACCTTTGGCTCACGTGGTGCCAGACGATGCATTAGTACACACAACTATTTCTATGGGAGCTGGACCAGTTGAAAGCATTTCAGGTTTTGTAACGAGAAATTAAATTCAGTTTTAATTTGTTAGATTTGAAGCGTAATATCATTCACTTGATGTTGCGCTTCTTTAGTATAAATATGTAACGAAATGACAAAATCAACAAAGAGTAGAATCTTAAATTTTATCAGTCTCTTAGCAATAATATTGTTGATTGTTCCTCAGACTCGCCAATTCATACAAGTTTGGTTTCATAAAGGGTTTAGTTATGTCAACCAATCATCTTTAATTGAAGAGGTTAATAGGTCTGCTATAGCTAATACCAGATGGATTTTAAAATCGGATAAGAATACTACATTAAATTTAGAAGAATTAAAAGGGCAAGTAGTGTTGATTAATTTTTGGGCAACTTGGTGTCCACCTTGTATTGCAGAAATGCCAAGTTTACAAACGTTGTATAATGACTATAATGAGAAGGTTGTGTTTTTATTTGTAACACATGATGATTTTGAAACTGTAGAGAAATTCAAAATACAAAGAGAGTTTAATTTTGAAGTTTTTAATCCTATAACAGAAATACCTTCAGAATTAAAGACAAGCTCAATACCAAGAACATTTGTAATTAATAAGAATGGTGAAATTGTTATAGACGAATCTGGCGCAGTTAATTGGAATAGCGATAAAGTAAGAAAACAGCTTAACAATTTACTTTTAGAATAGTTTACTTGAAATACTTAAAAGGTACAATCAGCATTCCGAAGTTTTCTCCATCTTTTTTACCTAAGTGTTTATGATGCATTTTGTGTGCACGCCTTAAACCTCGAGCATATTTATTATCAACATTTCGAAACAATTTAAAACGTTGATGAATAAAAATATCATGTACTACAAAATAAGCTATTCCGTAAGCTAAGATTCCTAACCCAATAGGAAGCGTATACCATACATCTTCATAGCTCCATAGGTAAAAGCAAGTAATACTTACAATTGCATAAAAAATAAAAAAGGCATCGTTGCGCTCAAACCAACTATCATGATCTTTATGATGGTGGTCTTTATGTAAACTCCATAAGAAACCATGCATTACGTATTTGTGCGTAAACCATGCGTTAAATTCCATAATAAAGAAGGTTCCAAAAAATATTAATAGCCAAAAAACAATTTGCATAGCGGTACTTTATTTTAAAGTAAATTTAATTGATATTTAACGTAACTTCGAGTAAGTAACTCAATTTTTCTATAATTAGGTACTCTAATTCTCGTTGATTTAATTTTTAAAGCTGGTGTCTTTTTTAGTTTTTCTAATAACTTACTGTAATAGCGATAAGCCATAAACACACCAAATCTAGCTTCTAGTGGTAAACGTTTTATGCCTTCTAGGCCTTGCGCAAAATCATATTCAATTTCAGTAATAATTTTCTCCTTAGAGATTTCATCTAACTGACTTAAATCTGTGTTAGGAAAATAGGACCGATTTAAGTCTTCGAAATCAGCTTTTAAATCTCTTAAAAAATTTACTTTTTGAAAAGCAGAGCCTAAACTCATTGCTGAGTCCTTAAGACTTTCATATTTGTCATTATCTCCATTAACAAACACTTTAAGACACATTAAACCAACAACATCAGCAGATCCATATATGTATGCTTTAAATTCTTTTTGCGTTAAATAATCACTTTTATGAAGGTCTAAGCGCATACTATTCATAAAAGAATCTACTAAATGTTTATCAATTCCGTAATTATGATATGTTTCTTGAAACGCATTCAAAATAGGGTTTAAGCTAATCTTGTTTTCTAAAGCATCTTCTAAATCTCTTTCAAAATTATTAAAAAGTAATTCTTTATTATAATCATGAAAAGTATCGACAATTTCATCTGCAAATCTCACAAATCCATAAATGTTATATATGTCTTGCCTAATACTATTAGATAGCATTTTTGTAGCCAAGGAGAAAGATGTACTATAAGCATTTGTTACAGCTTTACTACATTCTTTAGATACATTGTCAAAAATTGATTTCATATTTTAAGTTTCGTTTTCTTGTGCTATTAATGTTCGTTTTTTTTAATAAGTTCTGCTACTAATTTTCCTGAGATTAATGCAGGTGGAACACCAGGTCCAGGCACTGTTAATTGACCTGTAAAATAAAGTCCTTCGACTTTTTTACTTTTTAGTTTTGGCCTTAAAAAAGCCGTTTGCATTAAGGTATTTGCCATTCCGTAAGCATTACCTTTGTAAGAGTTGTAATCTTCAACAAAATCGTTGACACAATAAGAGTCTTTAAAAAGGATGTTATCCTGTATTTTTTGTTGTGTTCTTTTTTCGAAACGTTTTATAATAATATCAAAATACTGTGCACGTAATTCTGGTGTATCTTCTAAGCCAGGTGCAATAGGGATTAGGAAAAATCCTGTTTCACAATCATCTGGAGCCATACTCTTATCTGTTACAGAAGGGAAATTCACGTAAAATAATGGGTCTTTTGGCCATTTAGGATTATCGTAGATGTCTTCAGCATGATTTTCAAAATCAGTATCAAAAAACAAATTGTGGTGCTCAATATTCTTTAACTTCTTGTTAAAACCAACATAGAATAGTAGGGAAGAAGGTGCAAATGTTCTACTTTCCCAATAAGCTTCACTGTATTGTCTATATTTTGTATCTAAAAGTGTTTCAGAATGGTGATAATCTGCGCCACTTAAAACAACATCAGATTCAATGGTTTCTCCATTAACAATGATGTGTTGAGCTTTTTTATTGTTAACACTTATTTTTTCAACATTACTATTGGTATGTATAGATACACCTAAGCTTTCAGCTAAACTTTTCATTGCAATAACAATTTGATACATGCCACCTTTAGGATGCCAAGTGCCTAACCCAAAATCAGCAAAATTCATAAAACTATAAAATGAAGGCGTTTTACTCGGTTTTGCACCTAAAAACAAAACAGGGAATTCTAAGGTTGAAATCAACTTAGGATTCTTAAAGTTTTTACGAACTTGAGAACTAATTGTTTTATAAAACTGGTCTAATCTAGTTACTGTTTCTTTAGTTACCAATTCAAAAGGTGATAACCCAGGTTTTAAAACAACTTTATTAATAGCAATATTATAGTGTTCTTGAGCTTTGGCAATAAATTTACGAAGTGGTTTAGAACTCCCAGGTTCTATACGATCAAACTCTTCACAGATTTTATTCATTTGGTCTCCTATAGTGATAACGTCATCGGAGAAGAAAATTTTATAAGCAGGACTCAATTTATCCAGTTCATAAAAGTCGCTTGTTTTTTTGCCAAAATCATTAAAGAATTTTTCGAAAATATCTGGCATCCAATACCAGCTTGGACCCATATCAAATGTGAAGCCTTCTTTTGTGAGTTGCCTAGCTCGACCTCCAACAGTAGCGTTTTTCTCATAAACGGATACTTTAAAACCAGCTTGCGCTAAATAACATGATGCTGATAGTGCCGAAAACCCTGACCCAATTATAGAAACTGTTTTACTCATTAATTAATATTGCTTCTGTTAATGACTTAATATTCTCAAAGGTTTGTATTCCTTCTGGTAAGTTTTCAAGATTTACTTGTGTTAGCATTTGCCCCAAAATCCAAAATTTAGAACTCCTAGATTTTAAAATTTCATCAGTAAAAGAATTTAAATAGCTAAGTACATTCTCTTTTTCTGGTTTTATTGTAAAATAAGAAATAAATGTGATATCGTCGTAATAATTTTGAAGGTCTTTTAAACTATCTATAGGTACACTAGGTCCTAAGAAGATAGAATGATAACCGTTATTTATTATTTCGTAATTAATGTATAATAAACCTAACTCGTGTATTTCGTTATCAGGAAGGTATAGAACAAATGTTTTTTTAGAATCGTTAGTAGACTTTAATTGCGCCTTTTCTGTATTCGCTATAATTTTCTGACGAATTAAAGATGAAATGAAATGCTCATGAGCAGGTGTTATTGTATCGGTTTGCCATAGCACACCAATATTAGCTAGCATTGGTATAAAGACTTCGAAAAAAATATAAGTAAATGATTTTTCTTTTAGCAAAGAATCGTAAGTATTGAAAAATAAGTTTTGATCAAAATTCAACATTGCCAATTTAAATGAATTAATGGCATGGTTATTAGATTCATCTTTAATAGCAATTGATTTTACTAACTCAAGGATTTCAGATTCATCAATTTTGCTAATTTTTGATATTTTGTAACCATTATTATTTAAAAAACTAATGTTTAAGAGTTTTTGAAAGCTTTCTAAATCATAATAACGAATGTTAGTATCAGTTCGTTTTGGTTCCAACAGATTGTATCGTTTTTCCCAAATCCTAATAGTATGAGCTTTTATGCCTGTTAGGTTTTCTAAATCTTTTATGCTAAAACTACTTTTAATATTGTTCATTGTTATTTAAAATAAGTTAAACAAAAATACAATATATTTTCCTAAGTCAATTCTTTTTAAGATTATTTATGATTTTTATGTTGAGACTATTTGTTCAAAATATTAAATAATGAGCTCTCAAAATGTGTATTCTGGGTAGTGTTGAGAAATTTGAAATTAGAATAAAAGTGGAATAAATCTTATTAGGCTATTAGTCAAAGAAAAAAAGATATATCTAATAAAGGAATAAAGTGCGCACGAGAAGACTCGAACTTCCACGGACTAATGTCCACCAACCCCTCAAGCTGGCGCGTCTACCAATTCCGCCACGTGCGCAAAATAATAAAGTAAAGATAAAAAAAAGTTAAGCATAATGCTTAACTTTTTACAGTGACCAGTCTGGGGCTCGAACCCAGGACCCTCTCCTTAAAAGGGAGATGCTCTGCCAACTGAGCTAACTGGTCGTTATGTTTTTCTAACGAGGACGCAAATATAAAACCTTTATGCAAATACAAAGAATAGAATTAAAAAAAAAAATGTTTTTTTTCACTGTTCTATATTTTGACTATATCGCTTAGATAAATTTTATGATTTAACGTATTGTTTATTAGTCTTTTAATAAGGTGTGGGAATATGAGGAATTTAACTACTTTTTATTGCCTTTATTATACAATATATTGAAAGCTTTGTGTTTTTTGACTTTCAGTCATTTTTATACAAAAAAAAAGCTAAGCATTAAGCTTAACTTTCTTTAAGTGACCAGTCTGGGGCTCGAACCCAGGACCCTCTCCTTAAAAGGGAGATGCTCTGCCAACTGAGCTAACTGGTCGTTACGTTTTTCTAACGAGGGTGCAAATATAAAAGCTTTCTTTAATTTAACAACACTTTTTTGAATTTTTTTTTGTTTTTTTGTTGTGAATAAACCTAAGAGTTTAATAATCAATTTTTAAGTGCTATGATTATAGTTTTACTAGGATATATGGGTTCGGGAAAATCGACTCTCGGAAAGGAATTAGCTTCAGTATTGAACTATAAATTTTTAGATTTAGACGATTTTATTGCCGAAAAAGAGAATGCTACAATTTCAAACTTATTTAAAACAAAAGGAGAAATTTATTTTAGAAAAAAGGAAACACTTTATTTAAAGGAAATTATTAGTCAAACAGATGATATTGTACTTTCGTTAGGTGGAGGAACGCCATGTTACAGTGTAAATATGGATTTAATAAACGAAAATTCTAATGTGGTTTCATTTTATTTAAAACTATCTATTCCGCTCTTATCAAAACGATTATTTGCGGCAAAAGAGCAAAGACCTCTAATAAGTCATATCAATACAGAAGAGGGTATGTTGGAGTTTATAGGGAAACATTTATTTGAGCGCTCTTTATATTACTCTAAAGCAAACCATACCATTAATACTGATAACAAATCTTTAAAAGAAGTATTAGAATCTATTCTTACACATTTAATCTAAATAAGCCTCGTAAGGCTGTTTAGACAGGTTGACGTGAACATGTTCAAATAATGACGTAGATAGTGAAATCCCTTTAAAATCTGCCTTTACTGGGAATTTTTTGTGATTTCGATTGACTAAAACAGCTGTTTTAAATTGTTTTAATGGTACATCTAAAAAATGTTTAATACCATATATTAAAGTACTACCTGAGTTTAATACATCATCTATAAGTACTATAGATTTATTAGTATAATCTTCTTTTGTAATAGATGTTTTAATTGGGTTTGTAGGCTCAGACTTATTAATGGTAACCTTACAAAGTGTAGACTCAATAGAAGAAATTTTATCTAAGTTTGCTTTTATCTTTTTTGCAAGGGTATAGCCATTACTTTCAATACCAGCAATTATAAGTTCCGTTTCATTAACGTTACTTTCATATATTTGGTAAGCAATGCGCTTTATTTTATGTTCAATTTCTTTGTGACTTAAAATTGTATTTTTTGTTAGTGCCATTAGGTCTTTTTTTCAAAGATAAAAAACAGTTCTTTACCTTGTCTTTCTTTTATAGAATTTATTGAAGGCGCTAAGATCTTTAAATTAAACTTTTCTTCAAACAGATATCTATATTCATCTTCGCTTCCGCCAAAAGGAGGCCCCGTTTCCGTTAACTCAAAATTAAATAGTAAACCAACGAGCTTACCGTTAGGTTTAAGCAATTTATGCATATGATTTCTATATTCTAATCTCAAGTTAGGGTTTAAAGCACAAAAGAAGGTTTGCTCTATAATAATGTCAAAGCTGTCATTAAGTTTAAAAAAATTAGTTTTAAATAATTGGTTTTCAGGGAAATCAGGCACTCTATTTTTTAAGTTATCTATAGGTTGTTGTACAAAATCTAGCACATTAATGTTTTTAAAACCTTTACGCCATAAATATTCAGCTTCATAACTATTACCAGCACCAGGGATTAAAATTTTTAAAGATGTATCTGTTAATTGATCAAAATACGTTTTTAGAGGTGTAGAAATTCTACCAATATTCCAACCAATTTGATTTTGAGAATAACGGTTTTCCCAATACGCTCTGTTGTGATTATTCTTCATCATCATAAAAGTCATCAATATCTCGTCTATCTTTTTTTGTAGGTCTACCAGTACCTCTTTTTCTATAATAGTCCTTACTGTATTTAAGAAGTTCTTGGGCTTCAAAAGCAGATTTAGGTGTTGTATCTACTCTATAAATATCTACAAGTTTAGCACCCACACGGTTTGGAGGTAAATCGTTCACCGTTAATTGATAAATAATTTGATCTTTTCTGAGTTCAATTTTATCCGTTGGGTAAACTTCTCGAGAGGGTTTTACAGCAGCACCATTTACTTTTACTTGTCCTTTTTTACAAGCTTTTGTAGCTATACTGCGTGTTTTGTAATAACGCACACACCATAAATATTTGTCAATTCGCATATTCTTTAAATAAAAAACTACGTTAATAGATTAGTACAAAAATATTATATTATTGTATCTTGCGTGTTAAAAATAAGCAATAATGAACAACGTTCTAAAACTGTGGTAGTTTTAGACGAAAAAAATCAAAATTCTATGAAAATTAAAACATTGAGGTTAAGTCTTATATTACTTGCTACATTTTCTATACTTATTTCTTGTAAGAATGATGATGATGGATCTACAACCGTTGAAGTAGAAGACAGAACGGAGCAACAAGTTATAGATAACGATGCTATTTTATTGTATTTAACAACACATTACTATAACTCTAGTTTTTTCGAGTCGAGTACAAACCCTAAATACACTGATATAATTATAACAGAATTACTTCAGGATGATGAAGGTGTATATGAAGAATTGCCAGACCCAGATAATAATACATTATTAATAGACGCTGTTGATACTTATGAAACAGAATATGTAGATGCAACTTATAAGTATTATATATTAAACCTAAATCAAGGAGGTGGTGTTGCTCCTAAATTTACAGATCGTATTAGAGTTAGATATGAAGGATCTTCAGTTAACGAGGATGGAGAAATTTTTGAATCAATAATTACACCAGAAGAATTGCTACTTTATGGTGACGGATTTACCTCGTTAGGTAGTATTAGAGCTTGGCAATTAGTTATGCCAAAATTTAACTCTGCAGTAGGTTTTAGTTATGATAACGGAAATATAAGTTATGATAATTTTGGACTAGGAATTATGTTTGTACCTTCTGGATTAGCTTATTTCTCTGGAACTAGTACGGGTTATTCATACGACAATTTGATGTTTAAATTTGAATTATTACAGTATGAAGTCATGGATCATGATAATGACGGAATTCCTTCTTATCTTGAAGATTTAGATGATAATACTGATGCATTTGATGACGATACAGATGAAGATGGATTTCCAAATTACATAGATTTTGATGACGATGGCGATGATGTTTCTACGTTTAATGAATTGATGTCTACGGATTATACAGTAGATACAAATCTTGGCGAAGTAGAGCCAACTCTAGCTTCTAATGAATACGAATATAGCAGAACGGAAGAAGGTGGTGTTATTACAATTAAAACGGTTACTGTAATGGATTCAAATGGTGATGGAACTCCAGACTATTTAGATGCAACAATTGTAATAGATTATAACGAAGAGGAAGAGAGTAATTAATACAATGTCTTTAATTTATATAATAAGAAAGCCACTCAATTTGAGTGGCTTTCTTTATTTAATACTATTTCTTATTTTTATAATCCAATAGATAAACTAAGTATCAATTGCTCTGGTCTTGTATCAATTCTACTATTAATAGTTGTGATGTTATTTTCAATAAATGATGCCTCATTCTCGCCAAAGCCTCTTTCGTATCTTAAATCAATACCTATTTTATTGAAATTTAATCCAATTCCAAAGTTAAGTCCAACTGTAAAATCTTCCTGAACATTGTCAATATCAATTCCATGAAAATCAGTATCCAATATATATTGAGCAGATGGCCCAGCAAAGACACTTAAAGGTCCTAAAACTTTTATACCAACTAGCACTGGAACGTCAATTTTTTTTATATTAAAATCATTGTTATTGTAATCGCTCTTGGTTACAGTGTAAACAATTTCAGGGCGTAAATAAATTTTATTACCAATTTTACCAAAAATACCTACGTGATATCCAATATTTTGGTCTGGATTACTACTATTAAGATTTACGGAATCAAAATAATCTCCATTGGCACCATAATTTAAACCACCTTTAAAACCAAATGAACTTTTGTTTTGGGCAGATAAACTAAACCCAATAAATAATAAAAGCGCAGTTGAAATAACTGATTTTTTTAAATTTCTCATAATGTTCGTTTTTTTAGATTTAAGCATGTACTTTCAAAAACGATGCCAAAACAAAATTATTTTCTTTTGATCACAGTTTTTACTGCTTTAACAATGGCATCAGAATTTAATCCATATTTTTCCATAAGTTGAGCAGGAGTACCAGACTCTCCAAAAGTATCATTAGTTGCAACAAATTCTTGAGGTGTAGGTTTGTGTTGTGCTAAAACTCTAGCCACGCTTTCACCAAGACCACCAAGATGGTTATGTTCTTCTGCGGTAACAATACAACCTGTTTTAGCAACAGAGTCTAATATTGCTTTATCGTCTAATGGTTTAATAGTATGTATATTAATAACTTCAGCAGAAATACCAGCTTCATTTAAAACTTTAGAAGCTTCTAATGCTTCCCAAACTAAATGGCCTGTAGCTACAATAGTTACATCAGTTCCTTCAGTCAACTGAACAGCTTTTCCTATTTCAAATTTTTGGTCAGCTGGTGTAAAGATTGGCACAGAAGGACGGCCAAATCTTAAGTAAACAGGACCATCATAATCAGCAATAGCAATAGTTGCTGCTTTTGTTTGGTTATAATCACATGGATTAATAACCACCATTCCTGGCAACATTTTCATTAAACCAATATCTTCTAATATCTGGTGTGTTGCACCATCTTCACCTAACGTTAATCCTGCGTGAGATGCACAAATTTTTACGTTCTTCCCAGAATAAGCAATTGATTGACGAATTTGATCGTAAACTCTACCTGTAGAGAAGTTAGCAAATGTGCCTGTAAAAGGAATTTTTCCACCAATGGTTAAACCTGCTGCAATACCCATCATATTTGCTTCTGCAATTCCTATTTGGAAAAAACGCTCTGGATTTTCGTCAATAAATTCATTCATCTTTAAAGATCCAATAAGGTCAGCACATAAGGCAACCACATTAGGATTTGTTCTACCAAGTTCTGCTAAACCTGCTCCAAATCCACTTCTTGTATCTTTCTTTTCTGTATATGTGTATGTTTTCATTTTTCTTTTGATTGGTGATTAATAGTCTCCTAAAGTTTCAGGATTTTGAGCTAAACCGTTAGCAAGTTGCTCATCGTTTGGTGCTTTTCCGTGCCAAGCATGTGTATGCATCATAAAATCGATACCATTACCCATTACTGTATGTAATAACACACAAACTGGTTTTCCTTTCCCTGTTAAAGATTTTGCTTCAGCCATACCTTTTAAGATAGCTTCAATATCATTACCTTTTTCTATGTCAATTACAATCCAACCAAAAGCTTCAAATTTCGCTTTTAGACTTCCCATTGGTAAAACATCATCAGTAGAACCATCAATTTGCTGTTGGTTTAAATCTACAGTTGAAATAAGGTTATCTACTTTTTTAGCAGAAGCATACATTATTGCTTCCCAGTTTTGCCCTTCTTGTAATTCACCATCACCATGAAGGCTATAAATTAAATGATCATCATTATTTAATTTTTTAGCTTGCGCTGCTCCAATTGCAACAGACATACCTTGACCTAATGAACCAGAAGCGATTCTGATACCTGGTAAACCTTCGTGAGTTGTTGGATGTCCTTGTAATCTAGTGTTTAATAATCTAAAAGTGTTTAATTCTTCAACCGGAAAATAACCAGATCTAGCTAAAACACTATAATAAACTGGTGAAATATGTCCGTTTGATAGAAAGAACAAATCCTCCCCAATCCCATCCATATCAAAACCTTCTTTGGTTTCTAATATTTCTTGATAAAGAGAAACAAAAAATTCTGCACAACCTAGTGATCCTCCAGGATGACCAGAATTTACTTTATGTACCATTCGTATAATATCTCTACGAACCTGAGTTGTAAAATCGTTTAATTCTTTAATGTTTGGCATGTTATGTTACTTAAGTTTTATGCTACAAATGTAACTTTTTAATGAAGTCTTTCAAAAGTTGATTAGGTGCACTTATTAACGAAATACGCGATTTGCTAACAATATCAATAATTAAGGGATTTCTTAATACAATTTAATTTTGGACTATTATTTTAAATTTAATTTAAGAGGGAATCCTAAAGAGTTATATATATTTGCCGTCTGACTTATATTTAATGAAACGAGCATGCTGAAATTATCATCAAAAAATAGATTGATTAATTTCTTGAAACATGTGTTCGCTGTAAAACAATAAGTAAAAACACATGAAATTTCAAAGAGTAGCAATAGATAAAGAAACAAAGGCTAGAGCAGGATCTATAACAACAGATCATGGCACTATAGAAACACCAATATTTATGCCAGTTGGTACTGTGGCTTCTGTAAAAGGAGTGCATCAGAGAGAGTTGAAAAATGATATTAATCCAGATATAATTCTTGGTAACACATATCATTTATATTTAAGACCTCAAACACCAATTTTAGAGCAAGCGGGTGGTTTGCATAAATTTATGAATTGGGATAGAAATATTTTAACCGATTCTGGAGGCTACCAAGTGTACTCTTTGTCTTCAAACAGAAAGATTAAGGAAGAAGGTGTAAAGTTTAAATCGCATATAGATGGCAGTTACCATGTGTTTACGCCAGAAAATGTAATGGAAGTTCAGCGTAAAATTGGCGCTGATATCATTATGGCTTTTGATGAGTGTACACCTTATCCATGCGATTATAATTATGCAAAACGTTCTATGCATATGACACATCGTTGGTTAGAACGTTGTTTATCGCATCTTAAAAAAACACCTTTAACCTACGATTACGACCAAACCTTTTTCCCTATCGTTCAAGGAAGCACATATAAAGATTTAAGACAGCAATCTGCAGAATATATTGCTAATGCAGGCGCTGAAGGAAATGCTATTGGTGGACTTTCAGTAGGTGAGCCGGCAGAAGAAATGTATGCTATGACGGATGTAGTATGTAGCATTTTACCAGAAGACAAACCACGTTATTTAATGGGAGTTGGTACACCAATCAATATTTTAGAAAATATTGCGTTAGGTGTAGATATGTTTGATTGTGTGATGCCAACTAGAAATGCCAGAAACGGAATGCTCTTTACGGCTCATGGTTCTATAAATATTAAAAATTTAAAATGGGCTAATGATTTTTCGCCTATAGATGAAATGGCAATAACATTTGTAGATACGGAATATAGCAAAGCTTATTTAAGACATTTATTTACAGTAAATGAGTTATTAGGAAAGCAAATTGCTACCATTCATAATCTTGGATTCTATTTATGGTTAACAAGAGAGGCAAGAAAACATATTATTGCAGGTGATTTTAGAGCATGGAAGGAAAAAATGGTTAAACAAATGGATAACCGACTTTAAAATTTTGATATTTTTATTTTAAAAAAAGTAAGCAATTTGAAAATCCTAGATTGGTACATATTAAAGCGATATTTATTAACATTTTTAACGATGTTATTGTTGTTTGTTCCTATCGGAATCACGGTAGATTTAGCTGAGAAAGTAGGTAAAATGTTAGAAAACAATGCACCTTTTGGTGAAGTTGCTTTCTATTATTTAAATTTCACAGTCTACTTTGCAAATCTTTTATTTCCGCTGTTTTTATTCTTATCAGTAATTTGGTTTACTTCCAAGTTAGCCAATAATACTGAGATTGTTGCTTTTTTAAGCTCTGGTGTTTCGTTTTCTAGATTTTTAAGACCTTACATGATAGGAGCAACTATCGTAGCAGGTTTTGCATTATTTCTAGGAATGTATTTGGCACCAATTGCGAGTAAAGGATTTAATGAGTTTAAATTTAAATATTTAAAAAAGCATAAAAATGTTCAGAAAACGCATGATGTTTACCAACAGATTAATGATAACGATTATATCTATGTAAGTAATTTTGTGCCTAGTAATAAGACAGGTATGAATTTTACATACGAGCATTTTGAAGGTAATGAACTGAGATATAAAATTTTTGCTCAGAATATTCGCTATAACACGGCGGATAGTACTTACAGACTCACTTCTTATGTAAAACGTTCTTTTGAAAACGGTATTGAGACCATTGAAAAGGAACGTAAAAAAGATATGGATTTTCCTTTTGAATTAGAAGATTTAGCACCAGTTGAGTATGCTGCTGAAACAAAATCATACAGTGAGTTGTTAGATTTTATTGCAGCCGAAGAAAGACGAGGTTCACCAAACATAGGTCGATATGAAGTTGTTAAGTTAAAGAAATGGAGTTTACCAGTTTCCATATATATTCTTTCAATTATTGCAGTTGCTGTTTCTTCTGTAAAACGAAGAGGAGGAATGGGAGTTAATCTCGCCTTTGGTATTGCTATTGCTATGATTTATGTATTCTTCGATAAGGTATTTGGAGTTATGGCAGAACAATCTAATTTTCCTGCAATTATTGCCGTATGGTTTCCTAATCTAATATTTGGTATTTTAGCAGTATATCTCCTGCGAAATGCGAAACGTTAAACTAAAGCATTATTTACATTTACATTTTCTAATTCTCATTGCTGGCTTTACTGCTATTTTGGGTAAAAAAATTACCATAGGCGCTTTAGAACTTGTATGGTATAGAATGGCAATTGCTGGTATTATAATGTTTATTTACATTAAGTTAATAAAACTAAATATTAAGATATCTAAAAAAACGCTATTACAATTTTCTGTAGCAGGTATAATTATAGCGCTACATTGGATTACCTTTTTTGAAGCTATTAACCAAGCCAATGTATCAATTGCTTTAGCTATGTTTTCTTCAGGAGCTTTTTTTGCTTCATTTATAGAACCCATTTTCTTTAAGCGACGCATTCTAGGTTATGAAATTATTTTTGGTATTGTAGTAATTCTAGGTGTCCTTTTAATAACGAGTAGCGAAATGGGGTATATTAATGGAATTATTCTTGGCTTGTGCTCAGCATTGTTTTCTACATTATTTGCTGTGATTAATGGCAGATTTATAGAACAACATAGAGCTACAGTAATTTCATTCTATGAGTTTGTAAGTGGTGTAGTGTTTTTAACCATATTTATTCTGTTATCCGGAAAAACTTTTGATGTTGAGTTCTTTACATTGTCTAACGAAGATTGGATTTACCTATTTATTTTAGCTTCAATTTGCACAGCTTATGCATTTATTGGTTCAGTAGATGTAATGCGATATATAAGTCCATTTACAGTGATTTTAAGTTATAATTTAGAGCCTATATATGGTATAGCAATTGCTTTATTTTTATTTCCAGAAACTGAAAAAATGTCACCACAATTTTATTTAGGTGCTATCCTCATTCTATTAACGGTTTTATTTGATGCTGTTTTTAAAAATTATAAAAGTCGAAAACGTAAAACAAAGGAAATTACCAGTTAAAGTTTTTATAGTTTCTTTGATAATGCCTATTTTTGATAATTAGATAAATTGAACCTACTTTTAGAATAATATTTCTAAAAAGTGAATAAGAATACGTAGGTTTGCAACCAACTAACTAAACAAAAAACTAACTTCAAATTGTATGGAATACTTAGAGTTTGAATTACCCATAAAAGAGCTAGAAGAACAGCTTGATAAATGTGAGATTATAGGAAAAGAAAGTGACGTAGACGTTACTGAAACCTGTAAACAGATTGAAAAAAAATTAGAGGCAACTAAAAAAGATATCTATAAAAATCTTTCAGCATGGCAACGTGTTCAGATGTCTAGACACCCTAACAGACCTTATACTTTAGATCATATTACGGCACTTTGTGGAGATTCTTTTTTAGAATTACATGGAGACAGAAATGTAAAAGATGATAAAGCTATGATTGGTGGTTTGGGTAAAATTGGTGACCAAACTTATATGTTTATTGGTCAGCAAAAAGGTTTTAACACCAAAACAAGACAATACCGAAATTTCGGAATGTCTAACCCAGAAGGTTATCGTAAAGCATTACGACTGATGAAATCTGCTGAAAAATTCGGAATTCCTGTGGTAACTTTAATAGATACACCTGGAGCATATCCTGGTTTAGAAGCTGAAGAGCGTGGACAAGGAGAAGCAATTGCTAGAAACATCTTAGAAATGGCACGTCTTAAAGTACCAATTATTACCATTATTATTGGTGAAGGTGCTTCTGGAGGAGCTTTAGGTATAGGTGTCGGTGATCGCGTAATGATGTTAGAGAATACATGGTATTCTGTAATATCACCAGAATCTTGTTCATCAATATTATGGAGAAGTTGGGAGTATAAAGAACAAGCAGCTGAAGCTTTAAAGCTAACAGCAAAAGATATGAAACGTATGAAGCTTGTAGATCAAATTATAAAAGAACCTCTTGGAGGTGCTCATAGAGATAGAGCTAAAACTTTTAAGTCTGTAAGTGAGGCAATAGTTAAGTCTTATGAAGAGCTTAAAAACTTATCACCAAAAGATTTAGTGAATCAACGTATGGAAAAATACGATGCAATGGGAGTCTATAAAGACTAACTACTCTAAACATAGGCAACTTAAAAAAACTGAAGTTTAGGCTTCGGTTTTTTTTGGCGCTATTAACAATATATTTGAGTTATTAACAGTTAAATTGTTGATGACATGTTAAGATTGTAAATACAACTTTAGCATTTCGTCCTCACTATTTAGTTATTTTTGTTACTTATGAAACAACCCAATCCAGTAACTGGTTATAAAGTAGATAAAAGCACAATCATTAGCTTAGAGAAAGGTAAAATACCACCTCAAGCTCCTGATTTAGAAGAGGTTGTGCTTGGTGCTATGATGATTGATAAAAAAGGTGTTGATGAAGTTATTGATATTTTAAGTCCTGATGCTTTCTACAAAGAAGCTCATAAATTTATCTTTGAAGCTATTTTTAAGTTGTTTGAAAATAGTGAACCTGTCGATTTATTAACCGTTTCTAGTCAATTAAAGAAAGATCAAAAATTAGATTTGGTGGGAGGTGATTTTTACCTCATTTCTTTAACGCAACGTGTATCATCTTCTGCGCATATTGAGTTTCATGCACGTATTATTCTTCAAAAGTATATTCAGAGAAGTTTAATTAAAATTTCAAACGAAATAATAGAAGAGGCTTATGATGAAACTAGAGATGTATTTGATCTTTTAGATACAGCAGAAGCCAAATTATATGAAGTTACTCAAGGTAACGTTAAGAAATCTACGGAATCTGCTCAAAGTTTAGTAATACAAGCAAAGAAAAAGATTGAAGAGATTTCTAATAAAGAGGGAATGAGTGGTATTCCTTCTGGTTTTGATAAACTAGATAAGCTAACTTCTGGTTGGCAACCTTCAGATTTAGTTATTGTAGCTGCACGTCCTGGTATGGGAAAAACGGCTTTTACATTAACTATGGCTCGTAATGTAGCCGTAAATAGTAATACTCCTGTGGCTTTCTTCTCATTAGAGATGTCCTCAGTACAATTAATAACGCGTTTAATATCTAGTGAAACAGGTCTGTCTTCAGAAAAATTAAGAACTGGTAAACTAGAAAAACATGAGTGGGAACAGCTTAACGTTAAAGTAAAAACTTTAGAAAAAGCACCTTTGTTTATTGATGATACACCTTCATTATCCATTTTTGATTTAAGAGCAAAAGCTCGTCGTTTAGCTTCACAATACGGCATTAAGATGATAATGATTGATTATCTTCAATTAATGACAGCTGGTGGAAGTCAAAAAGGAGGAAATCGTGAACAAGAAATCTCAATGATTTCTCGTAACCTTAAGGCACTAGCAAAAGAATTAAGTATTCCTGTAATTGCATTATCACAATTATCTCGTGCTGTAGAAACACGTGGAGGAAGTAAACGACCTTTACTGTCTGATTTACGTGAATCTGGTGCAATTGAGCAAGATGCGGATATTGTATCCTTTATTTACAGACCAGAGTATTATAAAATTGACGAATGGGATGATGAAGAACGCTCTCCAACTGCAGGACAAGGTGAATTTATTGTTGCAAAACACAGAAATGGTGGACTAGAAAATATTAGATTAAAGTTCATCGGTCACTTAGGTAAATTCGATAATCTAGATGATTTTGATACACCATTTGGTGAATTTCATTCTAAAATGAACGAAGCTGCTAACGATAATACATTTAAGCCAGATAGTTTCCCTTCTCCTTCTGATGCCTTTGGTGGTCCAGAGGATGATGGAGTACCTTTTTAACAACTTTTTAAGGAATTGAAATAGGTATTTTAACCTATCTTTGTTGGCTTATAAAATCCAAATCTGCCTCATGTTAGAACAAAGACGAACAACTAACATTTTATTGTTAATTATAGTAGTTCCTTTAGTATTTTATTTACTAAAGATTCTTTCTTTTATATTTATTCCATTGATATTTTCAATGTTTATAGCCTTATTATTCTTGCCAATAATGCGTTGGTTGGGAAGGCGAAAAATACCTAAGGTTGTAAGTATTATAATAGTACTGTTACTAGTTGCAATAGGACTGAAAATTGGAGTAGAATTAATTCAATTATCTAGTAAGCAAATTCTAGCAAATAACACTGAGTTTCTATCAAAAGCCGAGTTAAAGCTTACAGACCTTAAAGTCTACTTGTTTGATAATTTTGGGATAGCTTTTGAACAAGAACATAGTTTTATTGGGCAGTTCTTTCAAAAAGAGAATTTAGGTTCTACATTAGGATTTTTAAATTCATTTTTAACAGGTCTACTAATGACCGTTTTCTTTGTAGTGCTTTGGTTAGCAGAGTCTATTAATGTGCATAAATTATTAAATAATACTATTCTTAAGCGTAAGCATACGTCAGTAAAAACCTTTATGAAGATTGAAAATGACCTTATTAAATTCATTAAGGTTAAATTTTTAGTTAGTGCATTAACAGGTTTATTTACAGGATTAATGTGTGTATTTTTCGATGTTAGCTTTCCTATTTTTTGGGGATTATTCGCGTTTGCCATTAACTTCGTTCAAATGGTTGGTTCATTTATATCAGTCATTTTGTTGTCAATTTTTGCATTTGTAGAACTAGATCCTACGAGTACCTTATTCTTCTTCATTTTTGCAATTTCAATGGTACAAGTCACATTTGGTGCTATTTTAGAACCAATTTTTATGGGTAAATCTTTTTCTATCAATGTTATTGCAGTTTTAGTAATGCTCATGTTTTGGGGTTTCCTATGGGGAATTCCTGGTTTAATTATGGCAATTCCAATTACTGTATTCATTAAAATTATTTTAGAACAGTTTGAAAGTACTAAGCTTATTGCTAGTTTGTTGTCTGGGAATCAGACAGTGCTAGATAAAGGGCTCTAGATTTAACGAAAGTTTATATATAGTATTTATTTCTTCAGTTTTATTAGCTCTTAAAAGAATGATAAATTCATTCTAAATGGACTAAATAATCGTTATATTTCGTTTTAATATTAATGAACTTGAAAAAAATAATCATATTCTGCTTTGCGTTACTTTTAAGTATGAAGACTTATGCGTCTTATATTTTAATCCCAATGGATTCTGAGACGCAAGAAAATCACTTAAAAGCTTATGGAGTTACATACTGGACGTTAGAGCGCGAACTAAAAGTGAAATGGTTACTTAATTATAGAGGAGGTTCATTTTTATTACCAGATGCTGAGATTATTCAACGTGAATGCCAGATTAGAGGTGTTTCTTTTGAAGTGATTTCAGATGCTAATGCAGCTCAAATATTAGAAGATATTGCTAGTCCTTCCGTTAATCAAGAAGCTGTTGTTTTAGAAAAAGCACCTAAAATAGCTGTTTATACGCCTAATGGAAAACAGCCTTGGGATGATGCAGTAACTATGGTTTTAACTTATGCTGAAATTCCATATGAAACCATTTATGATGAAGAGGTTTTAAATGATGAGCTTTTACTCTATGATTGGTTGCACTTACATCACGAAGATTTTACTGGGCAATACGGAAAGTTTTATAGAACCTATCGTTCTGCCGCATGGTATATAGAAGAAAAGAATAATGCAGAGGCATTAGCTGAGAAATTAGGCTATTCTAAGGTTTCTGAGGAGAAATTAGCCGTTGCTTTAAAAATAAGAGATTATGTTGTAGGAGGTGGTTTTATGTTTGCCATGTGTTCTGCAACTGATAGTTTTGATATTGCATTGTCATCAGAAGGTGTTGATATTTGTGAACCTATGTTTGATGGAGATGCCAGTGACCCTAGTTATCAAAGTAAAATTGATTTTACACCAACCTTCGCCTTTAAGGATTACATTTTAGAGCGTAGCCCAAATGTATATGAGTTTTCTTCAATAGATATGACTCAAAAACGAAAGATTCCTAAAACTACAGACTACTTTTCTTTAATGGAATATTCTGCGAAATGGGATCCAATTCCAACAATGTTAACTCAAAATCACACAGCTTTGGTGAAAGGTTTCATGGGACAGACTACTTCTTTTACTAGAGAACAAATAAAACCTAATGTTTTGGTCATGGGAGAAAATAGAACCAATGGTGAAGCAAAATACATTCATGGTATTAAAGGAAAAGGTTTTTTTACGTTTTATGGAGGACACGATCCAGAAGATTATACACATAGAGTAGGAGACCCAAAAACAGAATTAGACTTACACCCAACGTCGCCAGGATATCGATTAATTTTAAATAATGTTTTATTTCCTGCAGCTAAAAAGAAGAAACAGAAGACTTAAAGATATACATACGTATTGTTTTATTAATTTTAAAACCATCCTTATTATGACTACTAAAGAGGCTATACTGAACAAAATTCAAATCTTAATTACAAATCATTTTAATACTCCTGAACAAGCTTTTACCTTTTTTGATAAAGACGGTAATGGAAAACTAAGTAAAGATGAAATCGTAAAATTATTAAAGCAAGCAGAAATTAGTGGTTTTATTCGAGGAATTGTGTCTTCAAAATTAATAGAAGGCTATGATATAGATGGTGATGAACTTATTAATTGGGAAGAATTTAAGTTAGCTATTGATGAAATTTCTGATAAATCTTCGTCATAATAAATTTATATTGAAATGCAATGCTTTCAGAAGGAGATTAAACTAAAGCAATATTCAAGGGGTTTTCATTTAATTACACCTGACATATTAACGGCTATTCCTGAAATTAGCCATATTAAAGTTGGACAATTGCAAGTGTTTATTAAACCATACTTCAGCAAGTTTAACTATTAATAAGAATGCTGATCCAACAGTCAGAATAGATTTTGAAAGCCATATAAATAAAATGGTTCCAGAAAATCAATCATATTATAAGCATACTTATGAAGGTTCGGATGATATGCCAGCGCATATTAAAACATCATTAATGGGCAGTTCTGTTCAAATTCCTGTTACAAATGGTGATTTAAATCTTGGAATTTGGCAAGGGATTTATCTATGTGAACACAGAAATAGAGGAGGAGCTAGACATTTAGTATTAACGCTTTTTGGAAACTAGGTTTTCTAATACTACTTCAACGCCAAAATTATCATTAGTTTCAGTTTCATATTTGGCAGCAGATTTTACATTTGGATGTGCATTTGCCATTGCATAACTATATTTAGCACATTTTAAGAGATCTAAATCGTTATTATAATCTCCAAAAGCCATGGTTTCTGAAGGCGGTATATTAAAACGTTTTTGTAATAATGTAATAGCACGACCTTTATTCGTTATGGCTTCTGAAATATCTACCCAATGATTTCCAGAAACTACAACACTTAGTTCAGGTCTTAGATGTTCAACGAATGGGAAAATATGAGTTTCAGAATTTGTACTATGATACAAAGCAATTTTAATAATATCACTTTTTATATCTTCAAATGAATCAATAATAGTATAATTTGAATAATATTCTGAAAACGTTTGGATCATGTCGTCACTAGCCCTAAGAATAAATGCTTCATTTTTAGAACAAAATATAGGGTAAGTGTTTTCTATTTTAGTAACTATACGATATAAGTTTAACAGTACATTTGGGTTTAAAGCATTGGCAAGAAGTATCTCGTCATTCTTAATAATTAGTCCACCGTTTTCAGCTACTATAGTAATGTCATCTTTTATTGGCATCAGTTTTTTGACTATACTATAATAAGGTCTTCCGCTTGCAGCAACAAAAATTATGTTTTGTTGTTTTAACTGTTTAAATACCTTGAAGAAGCGTGAACTTACTTCATGGTTAGAATTTAATAAAGTGCCATCCATGTCTGTAACCACCATTTTTATATTCTTCATATTCTTAATTTTGTTAGGACTGCAAGTTATTTAAATAAAAAAATCCGATTCAAATTAATGAACCGGATTTTTATAAGCGAAATGTTGTTATTAATTTGGCTAAAAGCCTTACTTAACTTTGTTTATGATAGCTTCAAAAGCTTCTGGGTGATTCATTGCTAAATCAGCAAGCACCTTACGGTTCAAGTCGATACTATTAGCTTTTAATCCTCCCATAAATTTTGAATAGCTCATTCCATGCTGTCTTGCACCTGCGTTAATACGCATAATCCATAACGAACGGAATGTTCTCTTTTTGTTTCTACGGTCTCTGTACGAATATTGCATCGCTTTGTCAACCGCA
>TARA_R110002049_G_scaffold82223_8_pt1 | contig 24551 bp, 19 predicted proteins | sample TARA_R110002049 | Tara Oceans TARA_R110002049 (sample SAMEA4396941) | marine metagenome | biome: Polar Biome; feature: [SRF] surface water layer (ENVO:00010504); material: water (ENVO:00002006), including particulate matter (ENVO:01000060) such as... | depth 5 m
CCCAATTGCAATGGCAGGAGGTATAGCTACTTTAACAGAATTAAAAAAACAAAATCCTTATAATAAGTTTGAGGAAATAGGTAGTATTTTAGAAGTTATTTTATTAGAAACTGCAAAAAAATACAATGTAGATTTAGTAGTAAATAGATTTGGATCTATGCTAAATCCGTTTTTTACAAACGTAGAAGTTACAAACTTTGAGCATGCACAAACTTCAGATACAGAAAAGTTTGCTGTTTTCTTTTGGGAAATGATAAAAAATGGAGTTTTCTTGCCTCCAAGTCAGTTTGAAGCATGGTTTTTATCATCTGCTTTATCAGATAAAGATATTAAAAAAATAGCAGAAGCAACTGACAAAGCCATGTTAGCAGTTTCTAAAATGTAAATAAATAAACCGTCTTAAAGAAGAAGTATAAAATTTAATTTCTTGTTTACAAACAGATTATATAAATTATAATTCTTTAAAAAAGGCGTAGAACAATTATGATAAAAAACGATTTATTTTTAAGAGCATTAAAAGGAGAAACTGTAGATAGACCGCCAGTTTGGATGATGCGTCAAGCAGGAAGATATTTGCCAGAATTTCAAGAAATAAAAAAGAAGTACGATTTCTTTACACGTTGTCAAACTCCAGAGTTAGCTTCAGAAATTACAGTTCAGCCAATTAGAAGATATGGTATGGATGCTGCAATTTTGTTTTCAGATATTTTGGTAATTCCACAAGCAATGAATATAGAAGTGCAAATGAAACCAGATTTTGGTCCATATTTGCCTAATCCAATTCGTAATCAAAAAGATTTAGATCGTGTAATTGTACCCGATGTTAATGAGGCTTTAGGTTATGTAATGGACGCTATTAAAGCCACTAAAGAAAAACTAAATGATGAAGTTCCTTTAATTGGTTTTGCTGGTTCACCTTGGACAATTTTATGCTATTGTGTACAAGGTCAGGGGTCTAAAAACTTCGATAAAGCAAAAGAATTATGCTTTACAAATCCTATAGTTGCACATTCATTATTACAAAAAATAACAGACACAACAATTGCTTATTTAAAAGCAAAAGTTGAAGCAGGTGTTAATGCTGTGCAGGTTTTCGATTCTTGGGGAGGTATGTTGTCTCCAGTAGATTATCAAGAATTTTCATGGCAATATATTCAACAAATTATAGATGCTTTAAAAGACGAAATTCCAGTAATTGCATTTGGTAAAGGTTGTTGGTTTGCATTAAATGATATGGCTAAATCTGGTGCATCTGCGTTGGGTGTAGATTGGACTTGTTCTGCAAGAAATGCACGTTATTTATCTGGCGGAAAAATTACATTACAAGGTAATTTCGATCCTTCTAGGTTATTATCTCCACCTGCAGAAATTAAGAAAATGGTTCACCAAATGATTAATGAATTTGGTAAAGACAGATATATTGTAAATCTTGGACATGGTATTTTGCCGAACATTCCGTTAGAAAATGCAAAAGCGTTTGTAGACGCAGTAAAAGAATATAAAGCAAATTAAAAAATGCCACATTTTATTTTAGATTGTTCAGAAAACATTTTAGAATTACAAGAACCAAGAAAAGTTTTAGAAGCAGTTTTCGAAACTGCCTTTTCTACAGGTTTATTCGAAAGAGATGATATTAAAGTACGTTTAAACCCGTTTAAACACTCTTTAGTACAAAGTGCAGAAGCAGATTTTATTCATGTTTTTGGTAATATTATGGAGGGAAGAACAGCGGAACAAAAGTCAGATCTTTCTTACGCAATTGTAGCAACTTTAACTACATTGTTTCCTAAAGTACCAATTATTTCTATGAATATAAGAGATTTTGAAGCAAACACATATTGCAATAAATCTATGATTTAAGTACATAATATGGGCGTTACTTTATGCTGAAGAAAAATCAGCATAAAGTCGCGCTTTTCATTATATCTTTTTGCAGAAAAAGCAAAAAGGATGTCATTTCAATCGCTAACGCAAACCAACGCTAATGATTAAAAGTATACTTTCAGGAATAACAGCATATTCAGGTGTTTTTGGTTTAATATCTAAACTAAAACTCTGGAAATACTTTGCAGTTCCGGTATTAATTAGCATTCTAACAGCAACTATTATTGGTTTTACAGCTTATGGATTATCTGATAATATTGGTGCTTTTTTAGCTAAAATCTGGCTTTGGGATTGGGGTAAAGAAACTGTAACTACAATTACATCAATTATTGGTGGTATTTTTGTTTTAGTAATTGGTTTAATATTATACAAACATATTGTGTTGGCATTATCAGCACCATTTATGAGTCCTGTTTCAGAGAAAATAGAAATTCATTTAAATGGTAATTTAAAACACAATCACAGAAAAACATCTTTTAAAGAACAACTTTGGAGAGGAATTAGAATTAATATTAGAAATTTAGGAAAAGAATTACTAATTACAATTCCTATTCTGCTATTAAAATTTATTCCGGTAGTTAATATATTTTCTACTATTCTATTATTTTTAGTTCAAGCATATTACGCAGGTTTTGGAAATATAGATTATACTTTAGAAAGACATTTAAACTATAAAGAAAGTATCAATTTTGTTGGCAAAAACAAAGGTGTTTCTATAGGAAACGGAATCGTTTTTATGTTATGTTTGTTAATTCCTGTACTAGGAATTATAATCGTTTTGCCACTATCTGTAACAGCTGCATCTTTAAAAACAGTAGCCTTATTAAATAAAGAAAATGAAAGAGCAATTTTATAAATACATAGAAAACCTTCAAAATACAATTACTTCTAAGTTAGAAGAAGTAGATGGAGTTGCAAAGTTTCAAGAAGATATCTGGAAGAGAGAAGAAGGTGGAGGAGGTAGAACTCGTGTGATTGAAAACGGAGCTATTTTTGAAAAAGGTGGTGTAAATATTTCTAAAGTTTTTGGTGAATTGCCAGAAGCACTTAGAAAGCAATTTAAAGTAAAAGAAGGAAATTTCTTTGCTTGTGGCTTAAGTTTAGTTTTACATCCTATAAATCCTTTTATACCAACTGTACATGCTAATTGGCGTTATTTTGAAATGTATGATGAAGCTGGTAATATTGTTACACAATGGTTTGGTGGAGGTCAAGATTTAACACCTTATTATTTATTTGATGAAGATGCAATACATTTTCATCAAACTTGTAAAACAGCTTGCGATAAGCATAACCCAGAATTTTATCCGAAGTTTAAGAAAGTGTGTGATGAATATTTCTGGAATGCTCATAGAAATGAAGCACGTGGTATTGGAGGTTTGTTCTTCGATTATCAAAAAGAAACAGAAGAATTTTCTATTGAAGATAGATTTAACTTTGTAACTGAAGTTGGTAATAGTTTCTTAGAAAGTTATGTTCCTATTGTAGAGAAAAGAAAACAACTTAATTTTACAAGAGCGCAAAAAGATTGGCAAGAAATTAGAAGAGGACGTTATGTAGAATTTAATTTAGTGCATGACAGAGGTACTTTATTTGGCTTAAAAACTAACGGAAGAATAGAAAGTATCTTAATGAGTTTGCCACCAATTGTACAATGGAAATATAATCATAAACCAGACAAAGGTTCTGAAGAGGCTAGACTAATAAATATTTTAGAAAATCCTAGAAATTGGGTTTAAAAGAAATATACAAAAAGGCAAAACGAATCGTTTTGTCTTTTTTATTTTAATAGAAAAGTTATGTACCTAGACTTTTTAGACAATATTAAATCTACATTTTGTATTAAATTTTTGAATTAATTTATTGTATTTTGCTACTGTTTATATAAAATAATGGTATTTCTCATTTTTTAAAGTTTCAATTTTTTTGATGAAAAAGAAAATATATTACAGCTTTTTAGTTTCCTTTTTATTTTTTATTGCTTTAAAAACCAATGCTCAGAATTTAGATTCTATCTTCATTTCTAAAAAAGAAATTTTAAAATCTATTGAAACTGTTGAAAAGAAATATCAATTTTTGTACGAATGTGGGCAGTATTTTTACTCTAAAAATGTAAAAAATTCAGAATACTTCTATAGAGAAGCTTTGTTGTTGTGTGAAGGACAAAATAATGCTATGGAAGCAAAAGTTCTATTAAAACTAGGTTTTATAGAGAAGAATAAAGGCAATTTAACTACAAGTCTTAGGTATTTTAATAAAGCAAAAGATATATTTAAAAATATTAAAGATTCTGAAAATTTTGCTTCAATTCATTTTGATATAGGATATGTGTATCGTTATAAAAATCAAAAAGAAAAAGAGTTAGAGTTTTACCAAAAAGGTTTTGAATTAAGTAGAACAGAAGATGAAGTTCTTTTAGGTAAAGGCTATTTACATCTTGGAAATTACCATACAAGACAACAACAATTAGATTCTTCTCTTTATTATTATGACAAAGCTTTAGAGGTATTTAAAAGAAATAATAAAGATGATAGAGTTTATAATGTTTATAATAATGTTTCTAATACTTATTACAAACAAGGTAAATATAATAAGGTTATAGATGTAAGATTGTTAGTTTTAGAACATGCAAAAAAAGAGAAAAATAAACTGCTAATAACCGTTAATTACCATAATATAGCAGCTTCTTATATTAAATTAGGTGAATATAATAAAGCTTTAAGATATCTTGACTCTGCAATTATAGTAGCAAAAGAAAATAATTTTAAACTAAGGTTATCAAAATCATATAGCTCTCTAGCCAAGTTAAATTATAGGCTTAAAGATTATAAGAAATCATATAGATATTATGAGAAACATAAAGTTTACTCAGATTCTATCTTTCAATCACAACTATCTAATACTATAGAAGAAGCAGAAATTCAGAATAAGCTAAAAATTGAGAAGAAAAATTTACAAATAATAAATCAAAAACAAGCTTCAGATAAAAAGTTCTACTTAACTTTAATAGCTGTTTTTCTAATATTAAGTATTCCAATTGTAATTCTATTTTATAGAAATTCTGTAAACAAAAATAAAATAATAAAAGCAAACTTAGAAAAGGAGAAAATAAAAAAAGAAGTTCTATTACAGAAGTTTAAAAAGTCTGAAGTAGAAGTGAAAAATTTAGTTGCAGATAACTCAATGAGGTTAGAGTTTTTAAAACAACTTCTGGCACAACTTAAAGATCAAAGAAAGTTGGAAAAGTCTTTAGAGGTGAAGAATTACATTAAAGATTTATCTTTCAAAATTCAACAACAAATAGCAACAGAAAGCCAGTTAACCGAATTAAAAAATAAAATTAATTCTATTAACGATGGTTTTGACAATATGTTAATTACTACTTTTAAAGACCTTACTAAAACGGAAAGAGAAGTTTGTGCTTTGTTAAGGTTGGATTTATCTGTTAAGGAAATAGCATCTATTAGAAACTCAACTTCAGATGCAATAAAAGTAACTAGATATAGAATTAGAAAAAAAATGAACATTCCAAAAAGTCAGAAATTAGAAATATTTATTCAAAATTTAGTAGTGTAATTATTTTCTTAGAAGTACTGTAAGGTAATTTTATTTAGTATTTGAATACTTTAATTTTTATGTTCTAATGTTGGTTTGTCATACTTTGTTACCTTTTGTTACTTTCTAATATATTTTATTACTTTTTGTTACTTTCTTTCCTTTTTAGTTTAAAACACAACATTTATATTTGAAAAAGGTTTTAAGTTAATGATTTTCCCCAACTTAATATCCCCCAATTTTTTTTAAGATTAAGGATAAAAAGTAGCTTTTTTTAAGCTGCTTTTTTTATTAAAAACATTCTTCTTTAGGTTTTACCTTAACCAATAACTTCATTTTTAAATTTATTCTATTAAGCATATTTTTTTAAAATTATTCATAAATACTGAATTAGAGTTTAAGGTGAGTTAATGTAATTTCTAATTAACGTTAATCGAAAGTTAACGGTTTTCAATTCTTTTTTTAGACATTTTCGTAGATACATTTGTCTCATAATAATTAAAAAATAACATTATGAAACACATTATTTTAGTAACTCTTATTAGTCTTTTTACTATTGATAGTCTATTCTCACAGGTTACTCCAAAACCACCAAAAACTCCAGAAATTACTTCAACAACAAAAAGCAGTTCGTATTCTTTTTCTTTTGATACAGATAATAAAGAAGAGAACTCGTCAGTATCAATAAAAAGAAATAATAATATTTACAAGCTGTCAGCAAGGTTTAATGAAAGTAAAACTTGTGCTATTAAAAAAATGTTAGTAGATAAATTAGGTAATTCTAATCTTAAAGTCTCTGGAGACACCTATATATGGACTAAGATTAAAAATGGAAATAAATTATACCATTGTAAATTAACAGAAGATATATTAAAGATATATGTAGATAAAGAGTTTTTAAATTCTAAAACTATTAAAATAATGAATACTTTGGGAGATGAGGTTAAAGATCTAATTTCTGGATCTGATTCTAAAGAACACACAAAAAGAATAGCAGAAAGAGAATTAATTACTGCAGAAAAGGAATTAGTAAGAGCTAAAACTGAATTAGAAAAAGTAAGAAGAAGATTAATTAAAAACAACTAATTTGTTGTCAAATATTTAAAAATAAAGCTAAAAACTGAGTTATATTAAATATAATTCAGTTTTATTTTTTTTTATTGTGAATAGTTTAAAAAATATTTTTTATTAATTACAATTTTCAATTGCTTTTTTTGATGTAAAATGAATGAATTTTAGTACTTTTGCAATCTCTAAAATCAGATAGAAATGGCAAGATTTGAATTGAAATTACCTAAAATGGGGGAAAGTGTTGCAGAGGCAACTATAACTTCTTGGTTAAAAGAAGTTGGAGATACCATTGAATTAGATGAAGCTGTAGTAGAAATTGCTACAGATAAAGTAGATTCTGAAGTACCATCTGAAGTAGAAGGAACTTTAGTAGAAATATTATATCAAAAAGACGACGTTGTGGCTGTTGGTGAAACAATTGCAATTATAGAAATAGAAGGTGAGGGTTCTGAAACTAAAAAAACAGAAACAACAAGTTCTACAGAAGAAAAGCAAGTTGCAGAAGTAGAAAAAACAATAGAAAAAGCTGCTGATGTAGTTGCTACTCCAATAGCAAAAACTTCTGAATCAGGTAAATTTTATTCACCTTTGGTTAGAAATATAGCCCAAACAGAAGGGGTTTCTATGGAAGAATTAGAAGCAATTTCTGGTTCTGGTAAAGATAACAGAGTTACTAAAGAAGATATTTTAGCTTATATAGAAAGTGGTAAAAAAGCTCCAAAAACTACAACTAAAGTAGTTGAAGAAAAAGTTTCTAAACCTGTTCAAAAAGAAATACAAAAAGCAGCTCCTGTTTCTGTAAATGGTGAAGATGAAGTAATTGAAATGACTAGAATGGGGAAATTAATCTCTAAACATATGGTTAATTCGGTACAAACTTCTGCTCACGTTCAATCTTTTATAGAAATAGATGTTACAAATATTGTAAAATGGAGAACTAAAGTTAAAGATGGTTTCTTTAAAAGAGAAGGAGAAAAGTTAACTTTTACGCCAATTTTAATGCACGCTGTTGCATCTACAATAAAAAAATATCCATTAATTAATATTGCTATTGATGGCGATAATATCATTAAAAAGAAAAATATTAATTTAGGTATGGCTGCAGCTTTACCTGATGGGAATTTAATTGTACCTGTAATTAAAAATGCAGATCAGTTAAATTTGGTCGGTATGACAAAATCTGTGAATGATTTGGCTAATAGAGCAAGAAATAATGCTTTAAAACCAGATGAAATTCAAGGAGGAACTTATACTGTAACTAATGTTGGTAGTTTTGGTTCTGTAATGGGAACACCAATTATTAACCAACCACAAGTTGCTATTTTAGCTTTAGGGGCTATTAGAAAAGTACCTGCAGTTATAGAAACACCCGAAGGAGATTTTATTGGAATTAGACAGAAAATGTTTGTTTCTCATTCTTATGATCACAGAGTTGTAAATGGCGCTTTAGGTGGAATGTTTATCAAAACTTTAAAAGAAATTTTAGAATCTTGGGATATGAATCAAGACTTTTAAAATAAAATTATACTTTAAAAAAAAACGCTTGGAAAATATCCAAGCGTTTTTTTATTGCTTTTTACTAAATAACCACCAATTCATATCTCTAGTTATTTCATAACCTAATTTTTCATAAAGAGGAATGGCATCATTTCCTTTATTTGTGTGTAAAATAGGAAGCTTTCCTTCTTTTAGAATTTCTTTTGTTACATAAACAATTAATTGTCCTGCATATCCTCTTCTTGTATAATTTGGGTGTGTTACTACAGAACTTAACTCAACAAAGTCATCTGTTTGCATTCTTTGTCCTGTTATAGAAACCAATTTATCGTCTTTAAAAATACCATAAAACTTCCCCATTTTAAAGCCTTTTTTTTGATAAAAACCAGGCATAACTAACCAAATTAATTCGTAAACCTCATCAATAAAGTCTTCTGTTAATAAAACAATCTCTTCCTTAATTTCTAGATCTTTGTGTTTTTTTAAGACCATTTGGCAACCATTAATTTTTTTTTCCAAAAAAATATTATTTGTATCTATTTTAGGAGTTTGTTTTTCAGAGACTAAAAAAAATCTATCTGCAATTTCAGCATATTTATTTAATGCTTCAGCCGTTTTATTTTCATCAAAAAAAGCACCAAATATACATACGTCTGGTTTATAAAACTGAACACCATTATATTCGATAATAAATTTATTATGAGTTTCGTTTAATGAATACCAAACTGGGTTCTTTAGTTTATTTTCTATATCTATCATCAGTATAAATATAAAAAAAAGCTTGTAATTTCAGCATCTTTTTAATCAGCAAAATATTATATTCGTAACTCATTAAAAATTAATTTTAAACTTAAACAAAAAAAATGAAAAAATTGTTATTCTTATTTGTGTTAGCAACTACTATTAATGTTTCTGCACAAGAATCTGTATTATTAAGAGTTAATTATAAAAAAGGTGATGCTTATTTAGTAAAGATAGATCAATCTCAAAAAATGGGTGCTCAAGGTGGTGTAGATATGAAGATGTCTATGGATATGAATGTAACAAATGTAATGGGTGATACTGTTTCAACTTCAACTAAAATAAAGTCAATAGACATGAACATGCTTCAAGGTGGTATGGTGATGAGTTATAATTCTTCGATGAAGGATGACGAGTTAGATGACATGGGTAAAATGATGAAACAACAGTTTGCCCCAATGATGAAGGCTACAATATTATCTAAAATTTCTACACAAGCAGAAATTTTAGAAACTAAAATAGAACCTTCTACACCAGCTATGGAGCAATTTACGAAGCAATCTAAAGGAGTTGCATTTCCTAAAGAAAAAGTTTCTGTTGGTAGTTCTTGGTCTGATGAAACTAATGAACAAGGAATGAATGTTAAAACTAAATATACTGTTTCTAAAATTGAAGGAGGTAGGGTTTATATAGATATTACTGGTTCTGTTACAGGTATTGGCACAGGAGACGTTAAAGGAAATCTAGTGGTTGATATTAAAACTGGTTTACAAGAAACTGTAAGTATTGCAATGGTTTTGAGTGCTAATGGAAGTGAAATTAATATTTCTACTAAAAGTACAACTACTAAAATATAGTTTACTGTTTAGTTATTATAAATAAAAAAGCCTTGAGAAATTCTCAAGGCTTTTTTTATAAATATAAACTTATTTACTATGCTAACATAGTAACTGGGTTTTCTATAAAAGTCTTTAGTGTTTGTAAAAACTGAGCTCCAACAGCGCCATCTACAGTTCTGTGATCGCAAGTTAAAGTTAACTTCATTGTATTACCAACAACTATTTGTCCGTTTTTAACAACTGGTTTTTCAACAATTGCACCAACAGATAAAATAGCAGAATTAGGTTGGTTAATTATAGAGGTAAAGTTTTCTATACCAAACATACCTAGATTAGAAACTGTAAACGTACTACCTTGCATTTCTGCAGGAGCTAATTTTTTGTTTCTTGCTTTACCAGCTAAATCTCTAACACCAGAACCAATTTGAGTTAAACTTAATTGATTTGTGTGTTTAATAACAGGTACTAATAAACCATCATCTACTGCAACTGCTACACCTACATGAATATGACTGTGATAAACAGTGTTAGCGTCTGTCCATGATGTATTAACCTGTGGATGTTTTTGTAAAGCCATAGCACAAGCTTTAACAACCATATCGTTAAAAGATACTTTTGTATCTGGAATTGCGTTTATAATTTTTCTAGATGCCATTGCATTGTCCATGTCAACTTCAATATTTAAACTGAAGTCTGGTGCTGTAAATTTAGAGTTACCTAAAGATTTTGCAATTGCTTTACGCATCTGAGAATTCTTTACTTCTTCAGATTTTTCTTCACCAATAGCAATTGAATTAGCTGTTGAAGTAGAAGTAGTACTTGAAGTAGAAATATCATTTTTAGCAGAAGGAGTGTAGTTTTCTACATCTTTCTTTATAATTCTTCCGTTTTCACCAGATCCATTTACATCTGCTAAATTAATTCCTTTATCAGAAGCAATTTTCTTAGCTAAAGGAGAAGCAAAGATTCGTCCGTTAGAAGTATTGTTATTTGTTGTAGGTTTAGAATCTTCAGCTTTAGTAACTGTTTTCTCAACCTTAGTTTCTGTTTTAGTTTCTGAATTTGAATTACTAGTTTTCTCAATAGAAGTAGAACCACCATTTTCTACAATAGCAGAAACGTCTGTACCTGCAGGACCAATAATAGTTAATAAACTATCTACTGGTGCTGTTTCTCCTTCTTGAACCCCAATGTAAAGAATTGTTCCTTCATAAAAACATTCAAATTCCATTGTTGCTTTATCTGTTTCAATTTCAGCCAACATGTCTCCTTCTTCAACTTTATCGCCAACCTTTTTTAACCATGTTGCCACAGTACCATCAGTCATTGTATCGCTTAAACGAGGCATAGTAATTACTTCAACTCCCTCAGGAATTGCAGCAGATTCTTTAGAACTTGCTTCAGTAGTAGCTTCTTTTTCTTCAGATTTTTCTTCTACTTCTTTAGTCGCTGATTTCTCTTCAGTATTACCATTTAAAATTGCAGAAATATCTTCACCTTCTTCACCAATAATAGCAAGTAAAACATCTACAGGAGAAGTTTCACCTTCTTGAATTCCTATGTGTAATAGAGTTCCTTCATAGAAAGATTCAAACTCCATTGTTGCTTTATCGGTTTCAATTTCCGCTAAGATATCACCTTCTTCAACTTTATCTCCAACACTTTTTAACCATTTTGCCACAACACCTTCTTCCATGGTGTCACTTAATCTGGGCATGTTTATAATTGTAGCCATATCTTAACTTATAAAAGGATAATCTTCTTGTTCATATACCATGTCATACATTTGCTGAGTTTCTGGATAAGGAGACTCTTCAGCAAATTTTTCACATTCATTTACCTTAGCTTTTACCTCTTTATCTATTGCAGCAATTTCTTCTGCAGTAGCATATTCTTTTTCTTTGATAACATCTAAGATTTGTGTAATAGGATCTATTTTTTTGTACTCTTCTACTTCATCTTTAGTTCTGTAGTGTTGTGCATCAGACATAGAGTGACCTCTATATCTATAAGTTTTCATCTCTAAAAATGTAGGTCCATCACCACGTCTAGCTCTTTGTATAGCTTCATCTACAGCTTCTGCAACCTTAATAGGATTCATAGCATCTACTGGTCCACAAGGCATTTCGTAACCTAAACCAAGTTTCCAAATATCTGTATGGTTTGCTGTTCTTTCTACAGAAGTACCCATTGCATAACCATTGTTTTCAACAATAAAAATTACTGGTAATTTCCATAACATAGCCATGTTAAAAGCTTCGTGTAAAGAACCCTGTCTAGCAGCACCGTCACCAAAACAAGTTAAAGTTACAGCATCACTACCTTTGTATTTGTCTCCAAAAGCAATTCCTGCTCCTAAAGGTATCTGACCACCAACAATACCATGACCACCATAAAAACCAAACTCTTTAGAAAAAATATGCATAGAACCACCCATTCCTTTAGATGTTCCAGTTACTTTTCCGTACAATTCTGCCATCACTTTTTTAGGATCTTCTCCCATACCAATTGGTTGTACGTGATTTCTGTAGGCAGTAATCATTTTATCTTTAGACAAGTCCATTGCGTGCAATGCACCTGCTAAAATAGCCTCTTGACCATTATATAAATGTAAGAAACCTCTTACTTTTTGTTGAATATAAACTGAAGCTAACTTGTCTTCGAATTTACGCCAGAAAAGCATGTCTTTATACCAGTCTAAGTAAGTTTGTTTGGTGATTTTTTTCATTCTAGTGATAATTGTTTGTTGAGATTACCTGATTTAAATTATAATAATCGAAATACAAAAATAACTGTTTTATGTAGAATAAAAAAACCTCATTTTATAGATTTAACTCAATCGATTTCGTTGACTGTTTATTTGTCTTTTGCAATGACTAGAGTTGCCTTTGCATCAGTAGCTAAATTCCATTCATTAGAAGATAGTAACATACCAGCATCATTATAAACTTTAAAGGCTGCAGTATTGGGGCCAGAAGTACCTTGGTTTAATGCTACAAAAGAAATTTTATTAATACCAACTTCTAATGGAATTGTAAAACTTTGATAACTTCTCTTTAAAACAATATTTGTAACCACAGGTATATTGTTAACCATAATGGTAACTCTATCTCCATCTGGATACTGAAAATCTCTACAAATAATATTTACACTTGCAGAATTTGTTCTAAAACTACCTAAGTCTTGGTCTATTACTGGGTAAATATATTGACCATTTATTTTTTTGAAAGCATTTAAAAATCGAGCCTCTCTAATTTGATTTTGAGAAAGAATACCTTTATTATTTAGTTTATCATCCTCTTGCTTCTTTTTTAATTTTTCTTGTTCATTATCAAAAGCTTTTTTAAAACCATCGTTTCCGTTTAATTCAATAGATTTTGGTTTTTTTATAGTCTTAGAATTGTTAAGAACTATTGCTTTTACTTTCCCTTTATTATTGGCTCCATTATTTTTATCTAACTGTGCAAAAAATGGTACTACTGATAAAAGGCAAATTAAAAAAGTGAAAATTTTTATTTTTTGTTTCATTTTAGAATAAGTTTCTAATTGTATAAAGCAAATATAATGCCGATTTGAAATTATGTTGTTTAGAATTCGTTAAAAATTAACTAATTAACCGGAAAATTAAAATATGTTTTTGGAAAAGGTTCATTTCTTAAAGTAAAATGCCACCATTCGTTCTTATATGGAATAAAGTTATTTTCTACCATAATATTACGTAATAACATTCTGTTTTCTTTTTGCACTTCTGATATGTTCTTATGAAATGGGTGAGATTTTATACCAAAGAAATCATAAGGACTTCCCATATCTAATTCTTTTTCTGTTTTTAAATCTACAATTGTTAGATCTACAGTACTTCCTCTAGAATGGCCAGATTTTGAGGCAATGTAACCTCTTTTAAATAATTCTGATTTTGGCACATTTGGATAATATTGCCTTTTCATTAAAGTGTCATTTAAAACTCTTGCCCATTTTACAAAATGATTAACTGCTTGTTGTGGCCTGTAAGCATCAAAAATTTTAAGACTTAATTCTTTTTTTAATAGTTTTTCTTGAATAAGTTTTAAAGTTCTAGCTGTTTCTTTACTTACAATTATGCAATTACTTTTATAGCCGTTTATAGGTTTTCCAATAAAGTTATTGTTAGAAAAATAACGCAATTCTACTTTAATTGTTGGTGCAATGTTTTCTAAATAAACAAAATTTTCGGGTAGTTTTTGAGAAGAAACCTGTAAACTATAAATTAAAATTATTAAAAAAAAAGATCTTTTCATGTTTCAAAAATACGCAAAAGAAATTTCTTATGATTTTTAATGTTTTTGTAATATTTAAATTAAATAATTGAGAATTTAATTTCGATCTAAAAAGTCTTGAAAAGAATTTTGAGTAATTGCTTTTCCTAGTGAATCTAGTTTATTGGCGTTAATACCCGTTTTAGTGATAGATTTATTACTAACATAATCGAATAAATAAGAACCATTTTTAGTAAATGTACCAAAACCCTTATTAAAAATGTAGTGTGCGTATTGTTCTTCTGAAGTATTAAAAATGTTTTTACTAAATTTAAAATCAGAATTATTTCCTTTTAATAAATCTAATAAAGTGTAAGGTAAATCTACTTGGCTAGCAATATTATCTACACTAATTCCTGTTTTATTTAACGCGCCACCCAACCATAACATTGGAATTTTAAATTTTTTAGGTGAATTAAATTCGCCTTTATGTTCTGGAGATCGATGCCCATGATCTGCTAAAATAATGATTAACGTATTTTTATACCAAGATTGTTTTTTTGCGTTTTCTACAAAATCTCCAATAACTTTATCTGTATAGGCATGTGCACTTCTAAACTTATTTTCTTCTGTGTCTTTTCCAAATTTATAATTACCAATAATCTCATATGGTTCATGACTGGTAAGTGTTAATGCAATTTTAAAGAAAGGTGTAATTTGCTCTTTTTCTAAATCATCAGAAAAACGTTTCATAAAAACATGATCATGTGCACCCCATTTAGAATTCCAATCTTTTTTATCAAAATCATTTCCATCAACAAAATCTGTTATTCCAGCATTTCGTAAATAGGTGTTCATATTTCCGAAATTTAAATCGCCACCATGATAAAAAGAGGTTTTGTAACCTAAATCAATCATTTTTTTAGGTAACATAGGTAAACTTCTAGTTTTATTTGGCATTTTCATTATGCTAACAGAAGGTTGAGGGTAATAACCACTTAAAATAGCTGGAATTCCTTTGTCTGTTCTGTCTCCGTTTGCGTAAAAATTGGTAAACAAAATCCCTTCTTTAGAAAGCCTATTTAGGTTTTCTGTAACAGTAGGTTCGCCTTCCAAAGAACCCACAACTTTTGCAGTTAAACTTTCCCAAATAATTAAAATTACATTTGGTTTAGCGGTATTTAGAATAGAATCTGTATTAGCTTTTAAAAGTTGATTTTTAGTTTTATTTATAATTTCTAGAGCATTTTCTTCACTATAAAATTTATACGGATTTTTGCCGTCAGATTTATGAGTTAAAGCATTAGAAAAATTCCAAATAAAATTAATAGCAGCATGATTTGCAAACATTTTATTAGAAAAATAGACATTACTTTGGTTTACTGGTATTGTTTGCAAACCACCTCTTAAAGGTATTATTAATGCAACAGTAACTAATAAAAAAATTGGTGCTTGTAGCTTATTTTTAGTGTTTAAAGTCTTAATTTTTTTATTGATTATTTTCTTAAAAAATTTAATAAAAATAAAGGAAGTTAGAAACCAAAAGAGTAGACCAGAAATGAGTTGAAAAGTAGAGGTAGAGGCAAGCATTACCTCTGGCGTGTTAATATATGTTAGTAAAGTTGTGTCTAAACGAATACCCCAAGATTCATATAAACTAGCATCGATAATTAATAATAAAGAAACAAAAATTATTAAAAAGTAAGAGTACCATTTTATTAAACTTCCAATTTTTTTTGGATTGATAAAAATTGAAAAAAGTATTAATAAAAAAGGAATTATACTTAAATAAGCCGAAAAAGAAGCATCTAAACGTAAACCATATAAAAAGGTTTTTACAGAAGTGATGAAACCTAATTCTTGAGTTTTTTCAAAATAAAAAAGCAAGAAAAAAAGACGTGCAAAAACAAAATAGCCAATCCATAATAAAAAATAAGAAATATTAAATAGAAGTCTGTTTTTTAAGTTTTTCATAGAATTACTCGGTAACTTTTAAACGTGCCTTTGCTGTTATAGAAACATCAGAATAGTCTTTGTTTAAGTATTTTAAATAGCCCGTAATAGCAATCATTGCTGCGTTGTCTGTTGTAAATTCAAATTTAGGAACATAGGTTGTCCATCCAAAATGCTTTTCAGCCAAAGCTAAACGATTTCTAATTTCAGAATTTGCAGAAACTCCACCAGCAATTGCAATGTGTTTAATATTGGTTTGTTTTACTGCGTTTTTTAATTTTTCCATTAAAATTTCTACAATTGTATATTGTATAGAAGCACAAATGTCATTCAAGTTTTCTTCAATAAAATTAGGATTTATTCTTTGTTGCTTTTGAATAAAGTATAAAATTCCTGTTTTTAAACCACTAAAACTAAAGTCTAAATCGCCAACTTTTGGTTTTGTAAAAGGAAATGCTTTTGGATTTCCTAATTTAGCATATTTATCTATTAATGGGCCACCAGGATAAGGTAAACCTAAAATTTTTGCAGATTTATCAAAAGCTTCACCAACTGCATCATCTATAGTTTCACCTAAAATTTCCATTTTAAAATGATCTGTAATTTTTACAATTTGTGTATGACCACCACTTATAGTTAAACAAATAAAAGGAAAAGGCGGAATTTTACTGCCTTCATCTTCTATAAAATGCGCTAAAATATGAGCTTGCATATGGTTTACGTCTAATAAAGGAATTTCTAGACCTAAGGCTAAAGATTTTGCGAAAGAAGTACCAACTAATAAAGAACCCATTAAACCAGGACCTCTTGTAAAAGCAATTGCAGACAACTTTTCTTTACTAATATTTGCTTGCTCTAACGCTTGTTGTACTACTGGTACAATATTTTGTTGATGCGCTCTAGATGCTAATTCTGGTACAACACCACCATATTTTGAATGTACTTCTTGGTTGGCAACTACATTGCTTAATACTTTACCGTTGCAAATAACAGAAGCACTAGTATCGTCACAAGAAGATTCTATTCCTAAAATATAAACTGGTGTTTTCATGAATTAAATTAAAATATTATTCAGCAAAATTAAGTATAATTTTAAGTTGATTTTCCTTTTTTAAGAATAGAAATTTAATTCTTTGTTAAAATTGCACGTTCTTTGTAATATGTGGCAATATTTTTGATTACTTTTCTTTAAATACTGTGAACAATACTAAAACATTTCGTTATTAAAAACATTGGAAAGAAAATATTAAAATGGTTAGGGTATATTTTACTCTTTCTGCTACTAGTTAGTATTTTACTTTCTACCTCTTTTGTGCAAACAAAACTAGGTAAATATGCAACCAATACAATTAACGAAGATTTTGGTACAGATTTAAATATTGGCAAAGTTAACTTATCCTTTTTAGGAAATATAGAGCTAAAAGATGTTGAAATTAGAGATCATCATAAAGATACTTTAATATTTGTAAAAAAATTAAGTACCTCTTTACTAAGTGCAAAAAAAGCTTTAGATGGTCAGCTTTTATTTGATGCAATTACATTAGAAGATGCACATTACTACATGAAAACTTACAAAGGTGAAACAGATGATAATATGGCTGTTTTTATTGATAGTTTTAATAGTGACACACCAAAAGATTCTTTAGCACCTCCGTTTATTTTAAAAGCAACTAATGTTTATGTACAAAATTTAGATTTTAAGTTAATAAACGAAAATAATGAAACGCCTTTAAGTTTTTCTGCAACAAATATTGGAGGAAATGCACAAGATATGGCAATTGTTGGGTCAGACTTTTCTACAAATGCAAGGGGTTTATATTTTAAAACAAACCAAGGTTTACAAGTAACTAATTTAACCACTAATTATAAGTTTACTAAAACTGCCATGAATTTTGATAATACCAAGCTAGAAACAGAAAACTCTAGTGTTATTGGTAATATTCTTTTTACTTACAAAAGAGAAGATTTAACTAGTTTTAATGACAAGGTTAACATTATTGCAAATTTTGAAGAAAGCACTTTAAAAGTATTAGACTTAAAGAAATTTTACAAAGAATTAAATGGTAATGATGTAATTTCTTTTTCGGGGAATATGAAAGGAAGGTTAAATGATTTCGATTTAAATAACTTAAACCTTTCAACACAAAAAGGTATAAAATTAAACGGAGATTTGTCTTTTAAAAATGTTGTTAACTCTGAAAGAGGTTTTGTTTTTCTTGGAGATTTAAACAACTTAACAGCAACTTACAAAGAGCTTAAAAATATATTGCCTAATTTATTAGGGAAAAATTTGCCATCAGAATTTGAAAAATTAGGTCAGTTTAATATTAGAGGTAAAATAAATGTTACGCCTTCTAAAATGAAAGCTACTGTAAAGATGAATTCTTTAATTGGAGGCGTAATATCTGATTTAGAAATTAATAACATAGATGAAATTGATACAGCTTCTTATCTTGGAGATGTAGAACTTGTAAATTTTAATATTGGTATTTTTTTTAACGATCCTTTGTTTGGTAAAGTTTCTTTAAAAGGAGATGTAGATGGTAGTGGTTTTAAATTAGATAATATAGATACCAAGTTTGTGGGTAATGTATCTGAACTTAATTTTAATAATTATACCTATAAAAATATTGTTGCCAATGGACAATATCAAAATAATAAATTTGATGGTGATTTAGTTATTGATGATGTTAATTTTAAAATGAAATTTAACGGTTTAGCAGATTTATCTTCAGAAGTACAAAAGTTCGATTTTAAATCTGATATTTCTTATTTAAATTTAAAAGAAACAAATTTATTTACTAGAGACACTGTTTCTATAGTAAAGGGAAAAATAGAGTTAGATATAGAAGGAAATACATTAGATGACATTGTTGGAAAAGCAGTTTTTAAAAATGTATTGTATACAAATCAAAAAGAAGAATATAGTTTTAAAGAATTTACAGTTACGTCTTCATTAAAAGATAGTATTAAAACAATAGATGTTGCTTCTAAAGATATAGCAGAAGGTTACATAACTGGTAAGTTTTCTTTTTCTGAATTACCTAAAGTTGCTCAAAATGCATTAGGAAGTATTTATACAAATTATCAGCCTTATGAAGTTGCTCCAAATCAGTTTTTAGATTTTAATTTTACAGTTTATAATCAAATTGTAAATGTATTTTTTCCAAAAATATCTATAGATGATAACACAAAAATAAAAGGAAAAATAAATTCTGATAAAGATTTATTTAGGTTAAGTTTTAATTCTCCTAAAATAGATGCTTATGGCACAGAAGTAAAAGTAATTGCATTAAGAACAGATAATAAAAACCCATTATATAATACCTCTTTAACGGCAAGTGAAGTAAATACAGATTATTATAATATTTCTAAATTAAATTTACTAAACAGAACCGAAAATGATACTTTATATTTTAAATCTATTTTTAAAGGAGGAGATAGAAAAAATGAAGATTTTAATTTAGACTTTTTCTATACTTTTAATCCAGAAGGAAAATCTGTCTTAGGTTTCGAAAAATCTTCTTTTATATTTAAAGATAATACTTGGAATATTAATCCTGATAAAAAAAATACAGACAAAATTACTTTCGATCTAAAACTAGGTGAATATAAGTTTAGTCAATTTAAATTAGTCTCTGGAGAACAAAAAATTGAGTTTACAGGAGATTTAAAAGGAACGGAAGAGAAAATTCTTTTAGCAGATTTTACAAAAGTAAAGTTGCAAAGTTTTTTACCTAAAATAGATAGTTTAGCTTTAAAAGGTGTTTTATCTGGTCATTTAGATTTTGTCCAAAAAGAAGGAGATTATACTCCAGAAGGTTCGTTAACTGTTAAAGATTTTCAAGTAAACGATTTTAAACAAGGAGATTTATTTTTAAACGTAAAAGGCCAAAATTCTTACGAAAAATACAATGTAAATTTATCTATAGAAAATAAAGATGTAAAAAGTATTGCGGCAACTGGTGTTTTAGATTTTTCTGCAGCAAGACCTATTATTGACTTAAATGTTTTTTTAGAAGAATTTAAATTAGAAGCATTTAGTCCATTAGGGCAAGATGTTTTATCTTCTTTAAGAGGATCTGCAACTGGAGATTTTACCTTAAGAGGCTTCTTAAGTAACCCAGATATGGAAGGTGCTTTAACGCTTAAAAATGCGGGATTAAAGTTTCCTTATTTAAATGTAGATTATGATTTTGAAGGAGAATCTGTAATTACTCTTTTACAACAATCTTTTATTTTAGAAGATTTTAAACTTTTAGATACAAAAAACAAAACCAGAGGAATTTTAAGTGGAGATATTTCTCATTTTAATTTTAAACAATGGTTTTTAAGGTTAAAAATAGAAAGTGATAATCTATTGGTTTTAGATACTAAAAATACAGAAGAAGCTCTGTATTATGGCTCTGCTTACATAGATGGTTCTGCAGATATTTATGGTTTAACAGATAGGTTAACTATAGAAGTAAATGCTAAAACAATGCCAGGAACTATTTTTGTAGTTCCTTTAAAAGACGTAGAAACTGTAGATAGTTATAGCCTTATTCATTTTAAATCTGATGAAATAAAAGTAAAAGAACGTCAGAAAGAAGTTGCTTTAGAAGCATTAAAAGGCCTCTCTTTAAATATAGATTTAGAAGTTACAAAAGATGCGGTTGCGCAAGTAGTAATAGATGAAGTTTATGGAAGTCAGTTATCTGGTAGAGGAGCAGGTAATCTTCAAATAGAAATAAACACACGAGGTAAATTTAACATGTATGGAGATTATGTTGTAGATAGTGGTGTTTACGATTTTAAATATGGTGGTTTTGTAAACAAACCATTTGTAATTCAAAAAGGAGGAACTGTTTCTTGGAATGGAAACCCAGGAAATGCAAACCTAGATGTTACTGCAGTTTACAAAGCAAAAGCAAACCCAGGAGTTTTATTAGAAAACTTTAATTCTAATAGAAATATTGAAGTAGATCTAGTAGCAAGAATTACTGGAGGTTTATTTAATTCTAAACAAGAATTAGATATTCAGTTAACTAACGTAGATCCTACAATTGCAAACGAATTAGAATTTATTTTAAATGATAATAATGTAAATGAAAAAACAACTCAATTTATATCATTATTAGCATTTGGTAATTTTGCAAACCCAGATAAAGTAAATTTTGATGCAAATGCTACTATAACAAATACAGCCTCTAGTGCTATAGCAGCAGCTTTTTCTAGTCTATTAAATAGTCCAGATAGTAAGTTTCAATTAGGTGTAGATTATCAGCAAGGACAAAGCAATAATGATTTAGATAGGTTAAATACAGATAATCAGGTTGATTTATCTGTAAGTACACAAGTAAGTGAAAGAGTTGTAATTAACGGTAAAGTAGGTGTTCCTGTGGGCACACAAACTCAATCTAGTGTTATTGGTGAAGTTAAAGTAGAGGTTTTGTTAAATAAAGAAGGTAACTTTAGAGGAGTTATTTTTAATAGACAAAATGAAATTCAATATACCATAGAAGACCAGGGTTATACCCAAGGTATTGGGTTATCTTACCAAGTTAATTTTAACACACTTTCTGGTTTGCTTAAAAAATTAGGTCTGCATAATAAGAAGGACTTAAAAGGTAAAAAATTAGTTAAAAAAGATTCTACCAAATTAAAAGAAAAGCGTGTTGAAGATTTTGGTGGTAATTAGCATTAGAACCTAAAGTCATAAAAAAATAACTTAAACTTAAAGAAGTTTAAATTGATATTTTTTACTTTTAAAATATCAAAATTTCACTGATTAATTATAGTAAAACTACGAGTTTTTTTTCAAAAACTAAATTAAAATTCCTTTGAAATAAAGGGAAAACAGGCTAAAACGATTTCGTAGATTTTTTTATTTAAATGCTTAAAAAGCAGTAATTTTACAATATAGAATATGAAAAAAATTAAAAAAATAGCAGTCATGACTTCTGGAGGAGACGCTCCAGGAATGAATGCAGCAATAAGATCTGTAGTAAGAGCATGTGCATATTATAGAGTAAGTTGTGTAGGAATATATAGAGGTTATGAAGGCCTTATTGAAGGAGATTTTATAGAATTAACAGCAAGAAGCGTTAACAATATAATTAATAAAGGAGGAACTATTCTTAAATCTGCCCGTTCTAAAGAATTTAGAACAAAAGAAGGTAGAGCAAAAGCTTTTGAACAATTAAAAGAAAACGAAATTGAAGCCATGGTTATAATTGGTGGAGATGGATCTTTTACAGGAGCAGTTATTTTTAATGAAGAATATAATTTTCCTGTAATAGGAATTCCTGGTACTATAGATAATGACATATTTGGAACTTCACATACATTAGGGTATGATACTGCTCTAAATACAGCAGTTGAAGCAATAGATAAAATTAGAGATACTGCCTCTTCACATAATAGATTGTTTTTTGTTGAAGTAATGGGTAGAGATGCTGGTTTTATAGCTCTAAATGCTGGTGTTGGTGCTGGGGCAGAAGAAATTTTAATTCCTGAAGAAGATTTAGGATTAGATAGAATGTTAGAATCTCTTAAGAAAAGTAGAAGAACAGGAAAATCTTCTAGTATTGTAGTAGTTGCAGAAGGAGATAAGTCTGGGAAAAATGTATACGAGTTAGCGCAATATGTAGAAGAGAATTTACCAGAATATGATGTAAGAGTTTCTGTTTTAGGTCATATGCAAAGAGGTGGTTCACCGTCTTGTTTTGATAGAGTTTTGGCAAGTAGGTTAGGAGTAAAGTCGGTAGAATTATTATTAGACGGACAAACAAATTTAATGGTTGGTCTTAAAGATAATGAAGTTATAAGTACAAGTATTGCAGAAGCAATAAAAGGAGGTCATTCAATAAATCAAGAACTTCTTAGAGTGTCTGATATAATGACAACATAAATATTAATTAGTAAACAAAGAGTAAAAAAATGATAAAAATCGGAATTAACGGATTTGGAAGAATTGGAAGATTAGCATTCAGATCTACAGTAAATAGAAAAGATGTACAAGTAGTAGCAATTAACGATTTACTAGATGTAGATTATTTAGCTTATATGTTAAAGTACGATTCTGTTCATGGTAAATTTGAAGGAACTGTAGATGTAAAAGACGGTAAATTAGTTGTTAATGGTAATGAAATTAGAATTACTGCAGAAAGAGATCCAGCTAACTTAAAGTGGAATGAAGTTGATGCTGAATATGTAATAGAATCTACAGGGTTTTTCTTAACTGAAGAAACTGCTGGAAAACATCTAGAAGCTGGGGCTAAAAAAGTTGTTTTATCTGCACCTTCTAAAGATCATACGCCAATGTTTGTAATGGGTGTAAATAATACAGAATTAAAGGCAGATCAAAAGATTTTTTCTAATGCATCTTGTACTACAAACTGTTTATCTCCTATAGCAAAGGTATTAAATGACAACTGGGGAATCTCAGAAGGTTTAATGACAACTGTACATGCTGCAACTGCAACTCAAAAAACTGTTGATGGTCCTTCTATGAAAGACTGGAGAGGTGGACGTTCTGCAATTGGTAACGTAATTCCTTCTTCTACAGGAGCAGCAAAAGCTGTAGGAAAAGTAATTCCTGCATTAAACGGAAAATTAACTGGTATGGCTTTTAGAATTCCTACTATGGATGTTTCTGTTGTAGATTTAACAGTAAAATTAGAAAAGCCAGCAACATATGCAGAAATTTGTGCTGCTATGAAAGCTGCTTCTGAAAGTGGACCAATGAAAGGTGTTTTAGGATATACTGAAGATTTAGTAGTTTCTCAAGATTTTGTAGGAGATACTCGTACTTCTATCTTTGATGCAAACGCAGGTATCGCATTAAATGATAACTTTGTAAAAGTTGTTTCTTGGTATGATAACGAAATTGGATATTCTACTAAAATTGTAGATTTAATTGAATATGCTGCTTCATTGTAGAACTTATAATAAATTCAATAAAAAAACCTGATAGATTTAAATCTATCAGGTTTTTTATTTTATAATTATATAAAGATTACTTTACAGCAATCATACTAATTTCTACATTTACAAACTTTGGTAGGTTTGCAACTTCTACAGTTTCTCTTGCAGGAGCTGTTTCTTCGTTAAAATACTCACCATAAACTGCATTAATTTCAGCAAAGTTGTTCATGTCTGAAATAAAAATAGAAGATTTTATTACGTTTTCAAATGTCATGTCAGCAGCTAACAAAACTTGCTTCATGTTTTCCATTACTTGTTTTGTTTCAGTTTTAATGTTGTCTAAAACTAGCTCTCCATTGTCTGGGTTTATTGCAATTTGGCCAGAAGTATACAAAGTGTTTCCGGTTAAAATAGCTTGGTTATAAGGTCCAATAGGAGCAGGTGCTTTGTCTGTTTTTATTATTTTTTTCATACTTTTTATTTTTAGAGTTTCCTTAATTCAATTAAAATAATTGTCTATCTGGTGGCTTATTTTTATCCCATTTTAAATCAGATAAAATAGAAGATTTTACACCAATAAAAAATGTGTAAGAAGAATTTGTACCAAAAGGAACCCAGTTAAAGTTAAAATTCCAACTATCTAAATCTCGGGTAAAATTAAATCTAGAAAAAGTAAAAGCACCTCCTTTAACATCATAACCAGAAGAATATCCTAATTTCCACTTGGGAGATAACTCTACATTACCGCTAAACATAATACTATGTATGCCAATTTCGCCACCATCTATACCGTTGTTTATATAATTTGTAGAATATGCAAGGCTTAAAGACCAAGGAATATCTGCATTGTATAATTTTGTTGTTTTGT
>TARA_R110002049_G_scaffold104888_1_pt1 | contig 24530 bp, 15 predicted proteins | sample TARA_R110002049 | Tara Oceans TARA_R110002049 (sample SAMEA4396941) | marine metagenome | biome: Polar Biome; feature: [SRF] surface water layer (ENVO:00010504); material: water (ENVO:00002006), including particulate matter (ENVO:01000060) such as... | depth 5 m
AACAAGGGAAAGGCCGGTTCGGTCATATTGTGACCATAACCGTCCATTTCGTAAAGCGTTACATCCGGATGTCCTACCACCTTCATCATCCTATAGAAATAGGCATTCTCTTCATACCGTCCAAGCATCTCTTTTTCACGGTCCCCTGTGATCAACAGCGTTGGAGGAGCATTTTTACGTACATAGAATAAGGGTGCCCATTTATCTATTACGGGTTGTTCGCCAAGAATACCTTGTTCTTTTCTTATCGTAAAATGGGTTATGGTATGACCACTAAAAGGAGCCAATCCAGCGACCTTGTCTGCATCCAAATTGTATTTCTTTAGCCAGCTTTTGTCCATAACGGACATCAATGCCAAGTATCCACCTGCGGAATGGCCGGAAACAAATATCTTATCTGCATCTCCATTATAGCGATGTATATTTTTAAATACCCAAGCTATAGCTGCAGTTGCATCCTCAATACACGTTTCGGCCTTTACACTTGGGGAAAGCCTATAACCTACACCTATTACACAAAAACCTTTATTCTTTAAGGCTGAAGGTATTTCTTTTTGACCTCCAGTTAAACCCCCACCATGAAACCAGATAACCACGGGAGCCTTTGGTTTGTCCTCCGGGTAATAAATATCCAAAAGGCACTTTTGTTCCATATAGTCGGTTTTACTGCCCTGCGATTCATAATAATAAACATTCTCCAATGTCTTATATGCTGAGTCCTGACCGAAGGCACTCATAGAAAGCACTGCCAAAAACAAGAAAATAAGTACCTTTTTCATAAATAAATTGGAATTTTAGTTGATTGTATGCGTATAAATATTCCTCTAATATCTTAAAAACAGATTAGAAAAAATATTCTGCACCACTAAACTCCTTAAAACTTTCCAATAAATATGATTTTTGGCGTTTTCCAATAACAGAGATACCCTATAATTCTAAAATCTCTGAATACAGGAGATGGTGGCATAAAAGCTAAGTAACTATAATAACGTGGTCTAAAGAAAAAAAGGAATAATATGGGATAAACTATAAATCAGCAGGATTAATAGCCAAACTTTTGAACAGCTTGGCCTTCGTTATACTAAATTTATTTAGAATTGAATTTTTCTTCAATTCCACTTCCAAGAGTTTACTTTCCCTGGAATTAATTAGAAATAAGGAACTTTCTCCAAAACTAAATTTTCGTTCCTCTGCTAAAAATAATAGGTCGTAGTCCCTTAAAATAGCATTAATAAGACTTTTTTGGGTATCAAAAGAATCGAGTTCCTTATAGATGGCCAGAATATTATTTCTTATTTGCACTTCTGTATTGGTAGCTTCCAATTGGGCATCCTGTAATTTATAGTCAGCAAGCTTAAGATTACCACGTTCCTTTCTCAAAAACAATGGCAATTTAAAATTAATACCACCTTTGTACTGTTGATTTTCAAAAGAACTGATATACTCTGGGTTTTCTGACAAAAAATTGTATTCTATATCAATTGTTGGTATTAGCTTATTGCTTTTTAAACGCCTATCAATTTTTAAACTCTCTATTTTATAATCTAACGATTTTAGTTTCGGATGTTCGGCAATGGTAAAACTGTCCAAAGGTTTCCCTAATATTTCCAGTGTAGCATCTATGTCGTTTTCCAAATTGATGTCGGGAATTACATAGGGTTGCAGCTCTATAGGAGTATTGTTGTTCGTCCATAGAAAAGTAGATAACTGTAGTGCCTTATTGGATAAACTCACCTTTGCCTGCTCCAAATGCAAGGCCCTGTCCTGCACTATGATCTTTGCTTCTAGAGTATCAATCGAAGGGATAGCACCAGCCAAAGCACTTTGTTGAACACCTTTATAACGTTCTTTGGCATTCTCCAAAAATCTACTAAAAATTTCACTCTCCCTGTAGGTAAGCAGCCAATCGAAATAGGCCAAGGATGCTTTGTACAAAATCTCGTTGACCAGAATATCCCTTTCTGCCCTATTCTGTTCCATAAAGAGCTTTGCACTTTTAAGGGTTGCCATTCTATCGTTTATCCACAGTCCTTGTCCAAGGGAAAAGGTCACACCTGCACTGTATAAACCATCCGAAGGTAATTTTTCCGATGGATTTAAATACTCCCCGTCATTTTGTTCATAATTGGCCTTTAACTCAATTCCATACCAAGTTGGAATTTTAAACGTAGCATTGAATCTTTCATAATACTCGGTTCCTTTAAATTCCTTTTGGTTATAATCTAATTCCATTTTGGGATCAAAACCCCCTCTGGATTTCATTAAATTGGCCTGGCCCTCCCCTATTTTAAGTTCCGCCTGTTTCGCTATGGGGTGAAACTTTTTTATATACCCCAAATATTCCTTAAAATTTAGGACAATGGTGTCCATTTGCTGGGCCTGTGCAAATTGGGTCGTTAAGAATAGTAGGAACAAGAAAATTTTGCTTATCATTTTTCTTTTTTTAAGGCTGTCTTGTTCGGTTGATAATAATTAGGAGGAAAGCCGTTCAACTGTCGCCATAATTCATACCAAATAGGAACATCTTCCAATAATGCAATGGTATTGGCACCAGATCCTACCCGAATATCTTTTGGCCAAGAATAATCACTTTTGTCAGGTGCCAACAAAACACGGTATTTACCATTTTCACTGATAAAGGTTTCAATAGCAACCACTGTACCTCCGTAGGTGCCATAAGAAACATTGGGCCAGCCGCTAAAAACAATAGCTGGCCAGCCATCGAATTGTATTCTAAATTTTTCACCTACATGGATCAATGGCAAATCCAAGGGGGCAACGTAGGTTTCTACGGCCATATCATAAATGTTGGGCATTATCCCTACCAAGCGGTCACCTTCCTTTATGGTTTCACCCAATCCTCCCTGAATAGCCTTATTGATATAACCACTTTGTGGAGCTTTAACATAGTAAAGGCTACTTCGCATTTCGTAATTGGTAAATTCATTTTCCAATTTTGAAACCTGGGCTTCAGAATCAAACTGATTGGACTGTGCAGTAAACATATCACTTTGGGCCTTGGAAATTTTATCGGAATATTCGGCCGCTATCCTGTTAATCTCCACTTCAGCGTTTATTATTTCATTTCTTGCAGTAAGCAACTTATTTTGCTGAGAAATTAATTTGGCTTGGGCCTCCTGTAATTTTAATCTTTTTTCCTCGACATCGGTAATGGCCTTTAATCCCTCCTGTGCCAACTGTTCAATTCGGTCATATTGAATCTTGGCAATATTAAGATTTGTCTTGGTAGCTTCCAGATCAATACTGTCACTCTGAATTTTTAATCCGGATTGAATAATTTTGTTCTTGGCCTGTTTTAATTTGAATCCTCTTTCATTTTCCAAAGCCCTAATTTGATTGTTTAAAGCCTTTACTTTTGCTCCGTAGGAAGAAACGGCATTGGTTTTGGCCGTAATCTGTTGTCCTGTTCTCGACACCAAATTTGGGTCGAAATACTCATTTTTAATTTCAGAAAGAAATAAGATGGTATCCCCCTTTTCAACAAAGTCACCTTCTTTTACATACCATTTTTCAATTCTACCAGGTATGGGCGACTGTATAGACTGTGGCCTTTGGTCCAGGTTCAAGGTGGTTAAAAACCCTTCTCCCCGGACATTCTGTGTCCATGGCAAAAAAAGTACAATGCATACAAAGAGGGTAGCGGCCATTAAAAACCTATTAAAATGTTTATAATGCCTTACGTGAAAAACTCTACTAAAGGATTTATACCCAGATAAATCTACTTTTTTATTCAATTTATTTTGAGAAATGTTCAGCATAGCAAATTATGTTTGGGAAACTATTTTTCCATGATCCATGGTAATTATTCTTTTGCAACGATCGATCCATTTTTGATCTTGGCTAACCACTACCAATGCCCATGGATTATTGTTGTCCAATAAGAAGTTCATTATTCTTATGCTCTCAATTTCATCCAGTTGATTTAAGGGGTCCTTTAAAATCAATATTTTTGGTTTTCGCACAATACTTCGAGCCAAAATTATTTTTTTGGAAATGGTATATGGAATTTGTTTTCCTTCAGGAAATAGAGCGGTTTTTAAGCCATTGGGCTGATCTTTTATGAATTGCAACAATCCAACATTTTCCAAAGCCCAGTAAAGATCTTTTTGGGAAATACTGCTATCCCCCATGGTTATATTTTCCAGAATGGTGCCTTCAAACGGATTTTCCTCGGTTAAGGATTGACCTAAAAAGGAACGATAATGGTTTATGTTTATACCACTTAGAGAAATATCGTTTACATATATATTTCCCAAATCTGGAGATATGATACCTGAAATCATTCTCAATAAAGTGGTCTTTCCAGAACCATTGGCACCCAGAATAAGTAAACTTTCCTTGGGTGATATGTTAAGGTTAATATCCTCAAGTATGATCTTGTTGCTATTTGGGGCACTAAAAGAGACACCACTTAGTTCCAATTTTAAGGGTTCATCTTCGGATAGTGGTTTCTCGCCATATTGATCTTCTAGTTCCATATCTACCACCTGTCCCAATTTTTCTAAAGAAGTAAGAAGGTCATAGACGGTTTCCAGGCCGCGGATTAACTTTTCGACAGAATTTATAACCAAAAGTATAATAATCTCGGCCGCAACAAATTGCCCAATATTTATTTGTTGATCTAAAACTAAAAATCCACCAATAAGAAGGAGGCCGGCAGTAACCAAGACCTTAAAACCGATCATTTGAATAAATTGGATAACCAATACCCTAAAATGACTTTCCCTGGCTACCAGATAACTATCTACCAGCCTATCATTTTTGCTCAAGGCCAAATTTGTTTTTCCGGACAGTTTAAAACTAATAATGGAACGCGCCACTTCTTGAATCCAGTGGGCCACTTTATATTTACTTTTGGATTCATTCAAACTAGTTTCCATTCCTTTTTGAATAGTGAACTTGAATACTATATAAATTAGAAATAACAATAAAAGTCCATATATAATAAAAAAAGGATGATAGAAGGATAATAAAAGAAGGCCAAAAACAATTTGTAAAAGGGCCCCCGGAAAGTCTATCAACATTTTAGCTAAACCCTTTTGAACATTTAAGGTGTCAAAAAACCGGTTGGCCAATTCTGGAGGATAGTTGTCCCTTAAAACATTCATTTTAATTTTTGGAAAACGGTAGGTAAATTCAAAGGAGGAACGTGTAAATATTTTTTGTTGTAAATTTTCTATTATTCGAATCTGCATTAATTGTAGAACCCCTCCAAAGGCAACCCCTCCTGTTACCAAAATCACCAATACTATCCAAGAGGTACTAATTTGTGCACCTTGCAGTAGATTAATTATGGCCTGAATACCTAAGGGCAAGGATAGATTTACCAAGCCTGCGAAAATCGCATAATAAAAGGTCTGTAGTACGTCCCTTTTATCCAATTCCAGCAGGCCTATTAGACGCTGCCAGGCAGTTAAAACATTTTTTGGCATAGAATTATTTTAAGGATTTAAAAACTAAATCAATAAAGTACTGTGAAGGTGTATTATCTTTATTACAATCTGTTAGCGAAGGAAAGTGTTCCTGTAGAAAATACTGGTGAAAAGATCCCTCTAAAATTGTACTGGCCAAACTGGATGGATATTTATAATCTCCATTTACTTTTACAATCATTTGGGTAATACGCTCTATTAATCTTTTGTATATCTCAAAATAACCATCTTTATTTTCTTGGTCCATTTCCTTGGTTAAATAGGATTTTGAATATTCGTTGATTACTATCCTATTTAGTACAACTTCGTTAATGTGTGTAAAGGAAGAATCAACTTCTGTTTTCCTAGTAAATATTTCAATTGTTTTTTTTAGTTTTTCTGATGGATCCTGAATGCCATTGGTGGCAAATACCAATTGATATTCCAACCAACCCCAGTACCAAGAAGATAAATACAATAACAATTTGTGTTTATTTTCGAAATATCGATATATAGAACTTTCGTTGGAGCCAATTAGGGAGCCTAATTTTCTGAACGTAAAATTCTCAAAACCAATTTCATCAATGAGATTTATACTGTATTCCAATATTCGTTTCCCCAGATCAGAGGATTCAGGGTCTTTTAAATAAATCTTTTCATTTATGCCAATCTTAATCGATTTAAATAGCCGCTCCATAATAAATTGTTTCATAATTAAAACGCAAATATAATAGTAATACTATCGAATATTAATAGTTTAACTATTTCTTAACAATAGTAAAACTGTTATTTATAAAAACTTTGAAGGTACAAAGCCCAATGGGTATGGGTGAATACCTTCCTTATAGATTCTATATAATTCTCGTGTATATGATTTACAATCCGTACAATACGGAATACCCAATGGTGAAATGCATAGCTGTTACTAATGTCAATATATAATCTGTATTCGGTAAAATATAGGTTATTAAACGCCTTTGATAAACCCTATATTTGTAATGAACACCTTTTGTACATATAAAATTGGGATTAGGTTATTGGATTAAATGTGGTGTTGAAAAGACAAAGATGAAGGTGGAGTTAACCGTAGTTAAGGCCAAATCCGTCCATTATTAACGTTACTATTATTGATCTCTTTATGTGCAACACACTATAATTTAGGGAAATTCAAGCTGTTAAGAATAATTTTATATTGCACTGACAACCAATTAATTGTAATTGTTTAAATAATTTAAATGTTTAATGTAAGGATTTAGTTTTCGGAAAAATACAAGACCAATGGCAATATATATAATACCCTTAAAGTAAACATTCATCAAGGTTATGTGTAGTTATTTCGAATCATTAAAAAGTTAATAAAGTACGTTATATGAAAATTGTTATTCTAGATGGATATACTTTGAACCCTGGAGATTTGAGCTGGGAGAAATTAAATGACTTTGGAGAACTTACGGTACACGACCGCACCGAATATAGCAATGAAAAAATCATTGAATCCATTGGCAGCGCAGAGATTGTTTTTACGAATAAGACACCTTTGCCGAAAAAGGTATTGGAAAAAACACCATCGGTAAAGTATATTGGTGTTTTAGCCACTGGATTCAATGTGGTTGATGTTGTAGCGGCCAAGGAATTAGGTATTGCAGTTACCAATGTGCCTAGTTATGGTACCACTGCCGTGGCACAGATGACAATGGCCCTGCTCTTGGAAATGTGCCATCATGTAGGAGACCATAATCGGGCAGTGAAGCAGGGTGACTGGTCCAAAAACAAGGACTTTTGTTTCTGGAACTATCCTCTCATCGAATTGGACGGCAAAACCATGGGAATTATTGGATTTGGGAGAATTGGTCAAGCTACTGCTAAATTGGCTCAAGCCTTTGGTATGAATATTTTAACCTCTGGAAGTAGAAAGAGGCCTGAATTGGAAACCAGTACCTGTAAACAGGTGGATATGGATGAGCTTTTGGCCAATTCAGATGTGATAAGCCTACACTGCCCCCTAACTCCTGAAACCGAAGGCATCATAAACGTTACCAACATTTCCAAAATGAAGGATAACGTAATGCTAATTAATACCTCGAGGGGACAATTAATAGTGGAAAAGGATTTAAAGGATGCTTTGGATAATGGCAAAATCAGTTATGCGGCAATAGATGTTGTTTCCAAAGAACCAATTGATAAGGATAATGTGTTGTTAGAAGCTGACAATTGCATAATAACACCTCACATTGCTTGGGCGCCAAAGGAATCACGAAGTAGATTGTTAAATACGGCAATAGAAAATTTGGAGGCTTTTATAAAAGGTAACCCGATTAATGTGGTAAATAAATAATACGTTTTCCATTTTATATAATCACTAAACACTAACCAATGGCAATCAACCTTAAACAGAAATTAGGCAATGACCAAAATATCTACGGGACCTGTATTCTATCTACTTCCCCTATTTGGTCCAAGGTTGTAAAAGGTAGCGGATTGGATTTTGTTTTTTTGGACACGGAACATATTCCCATGGACAGAACCGAACTCACTTTTTTATGCCAAATTTATAGTGCCCACGGTTTGTCACCAATTGTCCGTATTCCCAGTCCTGACCCTTATGCGGCATGTATGGCCAAAGATGCCGGGGCTGTAGGGGTACTTGCTCCCTATATTGAAAACATAGAGCAAGTACAACAAATGGTGGGAGCAACTAAATATAGACCTTTAAAAGGCGAGCGATTGCAAAGTGTACTTAGTGGGACGGATGCGCTATCAGCTGAAATGAAAACCTATTTGGAGCAGTTTAATCAGGATAGTTTGTGTTTAATAAATATTGAAAGTACCATTGCGGTGAAGCGTTTGGACGAACTACTTAGTGTTCCCGGTCTGGATGGTATTGTGATAGGACCCCATGATCTTTCCATAAATATGGGTATAGCCGAACAATATGACCACCCTGATTTTGAAAAGACTGTAAAGCAAATCATAAGCAAAGCTAGAAGTAAAGGTATTGCCGCCGGAATACATTTTCCCGCGCATCCACATTATCAGATTAAATGGATCAAGGAAGGGGCCAATATTGTATTGCACAGTTCGGACCTGCGACTTTTTAGTCAGAAACTTTCCGAGGATATGAATAGTATAAAAGACGCCGTAGGAGATAGTCAAGGTTTATCCGAGGGGAATGAATTGGCTATATGACCACTCTTGAACAATAATGTTAAATAACTTCATAATGAGGAAATTAATCCATTTTATATGAACACAATATTTAAACTTTTTTTGAGTGCGTTTATTTTAATCGGGCTTTACCCCTCAACCCTCTCCGGGCAAATGCTGGATTTGAGTCAAGCTAAAATTACCTGTCTAGAGAAAAAAAATCCCTTGGTATTGAATGCCATAACCGTACTACAGGAGGAAATCGATAAAAGGAGTGGGATTGTATTGAGCAGGGAAAACAAATTCCCTAAGCAACCACAAAATCGTATAATAATTGGACTTGAAGGGCTATTGAATAAATGGCCAACGGAGTATCAAAAACTTTTGGGCACCCTGCCAGACACCAATACGGAAGGCTATAAAATAGCTGTACTCCCCAAAGATAATGTAGTTCTATTGGTAGGCCACGATTCCAGGGGTGTATTATATGGTATTGGAAAACTTTTGAGGAAAATGGAGATTTATCCAGGACAAGTTTTATTACCCAATGACATAAATATAGCCTCCACTCCAAAATATCCTATCCGTGGCCATCAAATGGGCTACCGACCAAAGACCAATGCCTATGATGCGTTTTCAGTCCAGCAATTTGATGACTACATCCGTGACATGGCCATATTTGGTGCCAACAGCATTGAAATCATGCCTCCACGTACGGATGATGATTTTACGAATGTTCATATGAAAATCCCTGCGATTGAAATGATTGTGGAACAATCAAAAATCTGTGATCGCTATGGCATGGATGTTTGGATGTGGTATCCCAATATGGGTTCGGACTATACCAATCCAGATTCCCTAAAAGTAGAAATTGAAGAGAGACGTAAAGTATTTAAAGCCATTCCACGGTTGGATGCTTTATTTGTTCCAGGAGGAGATCCCGGGGATTTGGAGCCGGATGAATTATTTAATTGGCTGAAGATTGAAGCTGAAGTGCTGCATGAATATCATCCCAATGCCAAAATATGGGTTTCCCCACAGGTTTTTAGACCTACCAAAGCGTGGTTCGATGCCTTTTATGGACATATAAACCAAGAGTACTCTTGGCTTGGAGGAGTCGTCTTCGGTCCATGGATAAAAACGCCCATCAAAGAGATAAAAGACCGAATTAATCCAAGTATACCTATAAGGCGATATCCCGATATCACCCATAATTTAAGCAGTCAGTACCCAATTCCGCATTGGGATTTGGCGTATGCCATTACCCTTGGTAGGGAGTCCATCAATCCTCGGCCGAAAGACCAAAAATTAATACACAATGCCTTTGACCAATTTGCAGAGGGAAGTATTAGCTATTCTGAAGGAACCAACGACGACGTTAATAAAATAATATGGAGCGATCAGGATTGGGATCCAGAAACCCCGGTTATGGAAACCTTACGTGATTATGCACGTTATTTTGTGGGACCCAAATATACCGAAACCGTATCTAGTGGGATAATGGCATTGGAAAGAAATATTCAAGGCCCATTGCTTAATAATGAAGGTGTAATTACCACTTTGCAACAATGGCAGGATTTGGAAAGCAAGGCCTCCAAAGAGGTGCTTGGTAATTTCCGTTTTCAAATGGGCCTAATACGAGCCTATTTTGACGCTTACCAATATAGAAGATTAATTTATGAGACCCGATTGGAACAGCAGGCTAGGGAAATATTATCAACCTCCAAAGTTATAGGTGCCATTGATGCTTTGGATAAGGCCAAAGAAACTTTATATAAGGCCAAAAAGGAACCTATTATGCCCCAATGGAAAAGTAGATGCTTATCCTTGGCGGATGATCTGTTCAAAAGTATTGGAGCCCAACTAACCGTAGAAAAACATTTTGCTGCCGGTGGGCGTGGTAATTTTATTGATAATATAGATGTGCCGTTGAATGACGGTATGTGGTTAATAGATCAACTCGCAACCATTGAAAAAATTGGCAATGAACCAGAGAAACTGGAAGCTATAGATCAATTGTTGGAACGAAATAATCCCGGTCCCGGAGGATATTATGACAATTTTGGAACCCCTAGGAGTTGGGACAGGGTAGTTTCCAATCACAGTTATGTGGAAGATCCAGGAGGTTTAAAATCTCCAAGGGTAAGTTTTGGGGTTGGTTTAAGAGGGGAAGAATGGGTGCATGAAATTACGGCAATAGGATTTGACGGCCATATAACCCCAATGTCCTGGATGAATCAAGTTACCACCTTATATGACGAGCCTCTTAAAATGATCTATAATGGTTTAGACCCCAAGGGATCTTATATCATTAAAGTTGCTTATACAGGGCGTTTTCGCTCAAAAATAAAATTGACGGCAGAGAATACACTGGTGCACGACTTTATTACGACTGGAATTCAACCTATTTATGAATTTAAAATTCCATCCGCAGCGTTGAAAGACGGTGTTTTAGAGCTGGAATGGAACTGTGGAGAAGGAGAACGGGGATCTCAGGTATCCGAAATATGGTTAATTAATCAAGATGATTTAAAAAAATAGTAAGTCATGGAAGAGAAAAAGAATACGATAGATGGTAGAAGAAAATTTTTGCTTCGGTCTGGACTTGCTGCAGTAGCTATTCCTTTTACCCAGGTTTCTTGTCAATCATCAAAAGATAAGCCTGTAGACTTGGAAAATGAGGATTCATTTGAATTTGCATTCTTAACGGATATCCATATAAAACCTGAAATGAATGCCCCAAAAGGATTTCAAATGGCCATTGATAAGGTAAATGAATTGAATCCCGATTTTGTAATAACAGGCGGAGACCTTGTCTATGATACTATGCGAGGCAATTATGAGCAAAGCGAATCACTTTTTTCTTTATATAAAGATATGAGCAAAGGATTTAAAATGCCCGTCCATAATTGTATAGGAAATCATGACTTATTCGCAATCTATGAAGAAAGTCCAGAATCTGAAGATCATCCTGATTATAAGTATGGTATGTGGGAAAGGCATTTCGGCAAGACCTACTACTCCTTTGATCATAAAGGATGGCATTTTATTACCCTAAATTCTTTAGATGTAACGGACAACAAAAAATATAAAGGTTTTTTTAATCTAGAACAACTGGAGTGGTTAAAGCAGGATATCCAAAATGTGGACAAATCTACTCCCATTGTTATCACCACCCACATTCCCATGATATGTACCTATGGACAATTAAATGGAAGCGAAGGAAGTAGAACTGCCAGTAATGCTTCCGATGTTTTTAATATAATGGAAAACCATAATTTAAAATTGGTTTTACAAGGTCATATTCATTGGAAAGAATATGGTTTTGTTAATGACAGATTCCATTTTTTAACTGGAGGCTCCATTGCAGGGAACGGATGGAAAGGTCGAAGGCACAATACTAAAGAAGGTTTTGTGAAAATTAAAGTAAATGGTAAGGATTTTTCTTGGGAATACATAGATCATGGATGGGAAGCCGAAAGGCTTAGATTAGCGGAAAATAGCATTTAACATGGGTTAAATTGATACTCAATGGTCAATGAGTTGTTTAGGGAAATGTTGTCCGGTCGAGACCTCAGTTTAATTTAAAAATCCATAACATCTCGGCTGCTGCTGTCTGTTGACTAAGACGGCTCCTAGAGACGGAAATAATAACTTTTATTAATTGATTATCGGTTATTTAAATTTAACTCTAAGTAGAGCGCACCATATACCGTATTTTAAAATTCTTGCTAATTTAGTTGCATTTTGAGACAAATTATTAAAATGAGGATGACAACTAGTACAGATTTTACAACTATTATTAAAGAAATCTATATGCCTTGTGGCCTAAATATATCAAACTTGAGATTGGAAAAGGAAAGCAAGGAATATGAGGCCTCAACATATCAATTGAATGCATTAAAAATAAAAGCCAGAAGAAGTAAAATCACTCCAAAAAAAATTGGACAATTTGTTACCCTTTGGAAAAGAAATATAAATGGGGAGACCACACCCTTGGAAGACTCTGATGATATAGATTTTATTGTAATTACCTCCGGGGAAGAATTACACCTCGGCCAATTTGTGTTTCCAAAAAGCATTTTGATGGCAAAAGGAATTGTATCCCATGGTAAAAAATCAGGAAAACGTGGTTTTCGGGTCTATCCACCTTGGGTAAGGCCTACCAACCAAACAGCCCTAAAAACTCAGAAATGGCAACTGGAATATTTTATGACCATTCAACAAAACTTTAAAACGGACCTGCATAAAGCAGCTGCCCTTTTTAGGCTTTCATAGGACCGGCCAAATTACCTTTCCTCCTTCCGCAAGACTTCCAAAGGTGGACTTTTTATAACACTAACACTATTCGCCAGACCTATTAGCAAAACAAGTACGGTAATTCCAGGGAACAGTACTAAAAAAGGAAACAATGATGGGGTAAAAGGGGAATCGAATACGAAGAAAGCTAGTAATTGACTACTTATCAAGGACAACAAAATCCCAGAAAGACCTCCCAAAATGCCCAAATATAAATACTCCAAGGCCACTATTTTTAATATTTGTTTGCTCTTGGCGCCAATGGTCCTTAAAAGTACACTTTCGCGTATTCGTTGATATTTACTGGTCCTTACGGCTCCCAAAAGCACTATTATCCCCGTAAGTATGCTAAAAAAGGCCATGAAATTAATGATCCAAGAAATCTTGTTCAATAGGTTTTCTATAACCACCAGGATTTGTCTTATATCCAATATGGACACATTAGGGAAATCCCTGACCAATTTCTTCTGAAGTGAGGCCGATGCATTTTCATCGGCCACCTTTGTCGTAAGTACCGTAAATTGAGGTGCCTCCTCCAAAATGCCCAAAGGAAAAACAATGGAAAAATTGAGTTGCATGCGGCCCCAATCTACCGTTCTTACACTGGCTACAACAGTATTCATAATTACCCCTTGTACATTAAAGGTCAATTTGTCCCCCACCTCTACCTTGGCATCCCTTGCGAAGTTGTCGCTAACGGAAATAGGTATGTCAACTATTGAAGTAACTTTTGACACCCATTCCCCCGATTCCAATTTCTCGGATGAAATTAGGCTATCCCTATAGGTTACCCTGAACTCATGGTTCAAAATCCAAGAATTTATGGTGGAAGTAGTATCTTTCCTTATGTCGTTTACCGCCCTCCCCTGTATGCTATTGATCCTCATGGTAATAATCGGGATATTGGTCAACACCGGATAACCATCTCGCAAAATGGTATTGGCTATGGCCTCTTTCTGATCTGTTTGAATATCCAGGAGAATCATATTGGGACTATTGGAATCTGTTCCCATGGCTGTCTTAGCCAATAAAAAATCTTTGGTGAAATATAGGGTGCTGATCAAAAATGTTCCTATGCCAATAGCTAGTACCAAAGTTAGTGTTTGGTTCTGCGGCCTAAAAAGGTTTAACAAACTATGACGCGCCGTAAAGCTCCAAGAAGTTGGAAAGTATTTCTTTATGGTTTTCATTGCCAATGAAGACAAACCAGCCAGTACAATGAAGGTAATTAAAATTCCGGCCACAAATGAAATGGAATATCTCCAATCCCTTAATAACCAGTACGAAAAAAGGAACAAAAAGCTTAGAATCCCCAAGGAGACCAACGCAAGCCCTCTCTTGGACCTGGACCTATCCACTTCTTGCACCCTTAATGCCTCAAGTGGCGAAACAAACAGCGTACTCATTAAGGGGTATAGGGCAAAGAGAATGGACATAAAAAGTCCGAGCAAAAGACCCATGGCTATTGCCTTAGGTGCCAGGGATATTTCTACATCTACAGGTAACAAGTCCCCTAAAAATATAGGGAACAACTGTTGTAGAATTAAACCGACTACTGTGCCGATAATTCCTCCCAGTAGACCCAGAACCCCAATTTGGAGTAAATAAATTAAAAAAGTTTGTTTTTTGGTGGCTCCAATGCATTTTAAAACGGCTACCGATCTTAATTTTTCCTTTATGTATATATTAATGGCACTTGCAATTCCTATACACCCCAAAAGAAGGGCAATGAAAGCGACCAGATTAAGGAACTTGCCAAAATTATCATACCGCCTGCCTAAATTGGCACTGGTAGATGTATGGGTATCCAAATCCGCCCCTTCGGCATCCAATATCGGATCTAATTTTTTCTCAAGAAGCTCAAGATCCGCATTGGGCTGGGCAAAATAAAATTCGTAATCCAACCTACTTCCCTTCTGAATCAATCCTGTTTCTTGGATAAACCTATAGGGAATTACCACGGGAGGGGCTATGGAAGTGAACAATCCAGAACTCCCGGGTATGGATTTTAAGGATCCTGCAATTAGAAAGGTTACTTCACCTACTTTGATACTATCCCCGGCCTGCAGGTTATATTGTAGCATAACTGTGGCATCTACCAAAGCGGCTCCCCTACTCTGGTAATTGTTTGCTGCCGATACCGGCACCGTTTCCAAAACACCATAAAATGGAAATTCACCTTCAATACCGCGAACTTGAACCAATTTAGAGGCTCCTGTTTTTGGGAAAGCCGCCATGGAAGGGAAATTTATTTCCTTGGCATTGGGACCTCCAAGGGAATCCATTATTCTTAAAACCTTTTCATTTGGTGGATTTCTGCTATCCACTATAAAATCGGCCCCCATTAAGGATTTTGATTGGGAGGAAATATTTTTTTTAAGATTATCCCCAAAGGACTGTATGGAAACAACTGCTGCAATACCCATTATGATCGAGGCCATAAAAAGTACTAGTTTTCTCCTACTGGCCTTTCCATCGCGCCAAGCCATTTTAAGAAGCCATTGAAACCCGGACTTAGAAGTGATGGTATGATCTATCACAGGGCAGCTGTTTTCTGGTTGGCAATAATTTTACCGCCTTTTAATCTTAAAATGTGTTGGGTCTTGGCCGCCAATTCCAAATCATGGGTTACAATAACCAAGGTAGTGCCAGCATCGGCATTGAGCTGGAAAAGCAATTGTATTACCTTCTCCCCTGTTTCCGCATCCAAATTACCAGTAGGCTCATCGGCAAAAAGGATAGATGGGTTATTGGAAAATGCCCTAGCCAAAGCAACACGCTGTTGTTCACCTCCGGAAAGTTGAGAGGGATAATGATGAAACCTATTTTGCAAACCTACCTTGTCCAATAGTTCCATTCCATTTTTCATAGCATTCCTATCGCCCCTTAGCTCCAATGGTATGGCTACATTCTCTAGAGCTGTGAGCGTTGGCAACAATTGGAAATCCTGAAAAACAAAACCTACATGTCTATTTCGCAGTATAGCTCTTTCGTCCTCGTTTAAAGTGCCAAGTTCGGTACCACATAAGGTTACCGTTCCCGAATCCGGTTGATCCAAACCTGCACATAAACCTAACAAGGTAGTTTTTCCACTGCCTGAAGGCCCCACAATCGAAAAAGAGTCCCGCTCTTCCACTTCAAAAGTAATATCTTGCAATACCGTAAGTTTTTTGGAACCACTGCTGTAGATTTTCCCTAAATTGTTCACGTTTAATATCTTTGCCATATAATGTTGATTTCCCAGTTTTCCAGAAGTAGGCAAAATACAGAAATGATTTTGATTTTAATCCAATATCCCATGCGAACCTTGTTAAGATTTTCTTATTTATTATTGATTTTTTGTGCGTCTTGCGGGAATCTGGGAACCAAGAAACCGGATTTTGAAGAAAAAGGGAAAAATGGTTCTGAAAACGTTGTTGGCTCCAAAACCGAAAAGAAGGTCATATTGTTCTTTGGAAACAGTCTTACTGCCGGAATGGGGCTCGACCCAAATGAGGCTTTTCCGGCCTTGATACAAGGAAAAATAGATTCCTTGCAGTTGCCCTACACTGTAATAAATGCAGGTTTAAGTGGTGAAACAACGGCAAGTGGTAAAAATAGGATCGGTTGGGTGCTAAATTCAGAAATAGACATTTTTGTATTGGAACTTGGTGCCAATGATGGCCTACGTGGTATTCCCTTGGAAGAAACACGTAAAAACTTAGAGGAAATTATCGGGGTTGTGCAGCAGAAAAATCCAAATACGAGCATTATTTTGGCCGGAATGCAAATTCCTCCCAATATGGGTCAGGAATATACTGCGGAATTTAGGGATATATTTCCTGCACTTGCCCAAGAGTATAATATAGGCCTTATCCCATTTCTTTTGGAGGATGTAGCTGGAAATCCCAAATTGAATCAGGCAGATGGTATTCACCCCACTGCAGAGGGCCAAAAGATAGTTGCCAATAATATTTGGCCTATAATTGCCAAGGCCATTCAAAAGTAATGGGTATGATTTTTATAAAACTTACTGAATTTTTCTCATCAATTAAAAAACTGGGGAACTTTAGATTGCTTGCCTTATAGATAGTTGTCCCATAAATAAAATACAATGGTCAAATTAACGTTTGTATTCAGCAATCCAAGTTAATTAGCATTATAATAATTAATTTAACCTTGGATATTATCAATTTTGCCCAATAAACTAACCAACAAATAATGGCAGACTCCCAGGAACAAATAAATCTCCTATTAGAAAAGCTCGAACTATTGTTAAGGAGACAGGACGAATTTTCAAAAGACATAAACACCCTACGCAAAGATATCAATCTCCTTAGAGGTCCTAAAGTGGATGCAAGCGTGCCAGAAGTAATTTCTGCATTAGCTCCAGTACAGAGCAAAGAATTGCCGGAAAAGGTACTACCAATTTCATCTATAGTTTCTCAGCAGACAAATACCAATGTGGACAAGGAGATTCCTAGGTCAAAAAAAGCACCAAAATTAAAATCCAACATTGAAAAATTTATAGGTGAAAACCTTATTAATAAAATTGGAATTATTATTACGGTAATCGGGGTTGCCATTGGTGCAAAATACTCCATAGAACATGATCTTATAAGTCCGCTAACAAGGATAATATTAGGCTATTTGGCAGGGGTTGCACTCTTGGGATTTGGTATAAAGTTAAAACTAAAATACGAAAACTACAGTGCTGTCTTGGTAAGTGGCGCCATGGCCATTTTATATTTTATCACTTTTGCGGCTTATAGTTTTTATGCTCTTTTCCCACAGGGATTGGCCTTTGCGTTGATGGTTGTTTTTACAGTATTTACTGTGGTGGCTGCCATAAATTATAATAGGCAGGTCATAGCCCTCATTGGATTGGTAGGTGCATACGCCATTCCATTTTTATTGAGTGAAGGTTCAGGGGAAGTTATGGTACTTTTTAGTTATATGGGTATCATTAATATAGGAATACTGATCATTGCCTTTAAAAAATATTGGAAACCAGTTTACTATTCCTCTTTTGGTTTAACATGGGTCATGTTCTTATTTTGGTATCTGATAAAGTATAAAATGGAGGCCCATTTTGGGATAGCCCTGACTTTTTTAAGCCTCTTCTTTGCGATATTTTACTTAGCCTTTTTGGGTTACAAACTACTTCAAAAAGAAAAATTTGGGATTACGGATGTGATACTCCTTTTGTTGAATTCAATCATTTTTTATGGGTTGGGTTATGCCATCCTAAGTAATCATGAGACCGGTAAACAACTCCTGGGATTGTTTACCTTAGGAAACGCCCTAATTCACTTTGGGGTAGGCATGGTCATCTATCGTAAAAGATTGGCGGATATAAATTTGTTCTACTTTATTATTGGTTTGGTCCTGGTCTTTATAACAATAGCTGTCCCTGTTCAACTAAATGGAAATTGGGTCACCCTTTTGTGGGCGGGTGAGGCTACATTATTATTTTGGATCGGAAGATCCAAAAATGTGCCTATATATGAGAAATTATCCTATCCTCTTATGTTATTGGCCTTATTGAGCATTTTTGAAGACTGGTCATGGGTTTATAATGGCTACGACCCAGTAAATAGTGAATCAAGGATTACCCCCTTACTGAATATTAATTTTCTGACCTCATTATTGATAATTTCCGCTTTTGGATTTATGTATTGGATAGATTTAAAACAAAGGGATTCCAACACTATCCAATCCAGGAACTCTTACTTAAAATTAATTTCCAAGTCCATTCCAGTCATTTTGATGTTAATAATTTTTTTCGCGTTCAGGATAGAGATAACTACGTATTGGAACCAATTATATTTGGATTCTGCTCTCTTTATTTCGCCAGAGGGCCAAGAATTTCCAAATTACCTATGGAATTACGATATTAAAAAATTAAGCCATATTTGGACCATTAACTACACCTTGTTATTTGTCTCGGTACTTTCCCTTATTACTATTAAAAAAATAAAAAATCGACAATTAGGGGTCATTAATATTGTTTTAAATTGTCTGGTTATAGCCTTCTTTTTATTTGTCGGATTATATGAACTAAGCGAACTGCGGGAAAGTTACCTAGCCCGTAACAGCAGCGAATATTATCAGATTGGCCCTTGGAATATTATAATGCGATATATCTCCTATATTTTTGTTGGGTTTGCGTTGCTCGCTACTTATAATTACAGCAAACAAGATTTTTTAAAGCTACGTTTTTCTATTGGTTTTGATCTTTTATTATATATTTCCATACTATGGATCTCCAGTAGTGAACTGATCAACTGGATGGATTTATTGGAATTTTCACAGTCCTATAAATTGGGGTTGAGCATATTATGGGGACTTTATGCACTATTGCTCATAATTTTAGGAATTTGGAAAAACAAAAAACATCTACGCATAATGGGCTTTGCCTTGTTTGGTATTACCTTGGTAAAACTTTTTCTTTATGATATATCACATCTTGATACGATTGCAAAAACTATTGTCTTTGTTTCCTTGGGTGTACTGCTATTAATAATATCCTTTTTGTACAATAAATACAAACACATTATATCCAATGAAGCGGAAGAGTAATTTTATTTGCTGTATAATCTTAATGGTATGCTCCCTTTCTTATGGTCAAATGGATCAATATTACTACCAGAGATCAATTGAAGGAGTAACAGATCAATGGCATAATTTACCACTGCCAAATGCTATTTTTGGTAAGGTTTCAAGCAATTTGTCCGATCTTAGAATTTATGGGGTCACCAGGAATAATGACACTATTGAAGTGCCTTACCTACTGCGAATTAATTCTGAAAAAATAAAGAGTAAGTCGATCACTTTCAATATCGTGAATACTTCAAATAACCAGAATGGCTATTATTACACTTTTGAAGTGCCGACGGAGATGGCTATAAACCATATAAAACTGGATTTTAAGGAGAATAATTTCGATTGGAAAGTTGTCCTTCAAGGTAGCCAGGAACAAAAAGAATGGTTTACTATTGTTGATGATTATCGTATTTTATCAATTCAAAATGGACTGACAGATTATAAGTTCACGACCCTTAATTTTCCAAATTCCAAATACCATTTTTTTAGGTTGCTTATTAAAAGTGATAAAGAACCAAATTTAATGGCTGCCCAAATTTCGAATAATGAAATCATAAAAGGTAATTATAAAGACTATCCCGTAAAAACACTGCACATTGATGAAAATAAAACAGAAAAAACTACGGAAATAATAGTTGATTTAGGTAAGCCTGTGCCTATTAGTTCTATTTCCCTGGCTGCACAGGAACAATATGATTATTACAGACCAATTAGCATTTCCCAGATAACAGATAGTATTAAAACCGAGCAGGGCTGGAAATATAATTACAAAACCTTGTTGAAAGGGACTTTGAGTTCTTTTGAGGACGGTATCTTTAATTTTCAAAGTACAACATTGCAGAAGGTTAAAATCACCATTTTTAATAGGGACAACCAGCCGTTAACCTTTGGAAATATCCAAGTAAAGGGTTTTGTTCATGAGTTGGTAGCACGGTTTACAAGTGAGGCAAGCTATTATCTTGCCTATGGCAATGATCATGATGTATTTCCTAACTATGACATTGCACAGTTTTCTGAAAATATCCCCGAAAACCTAATTCCATTAAAGGTGGGGAATGAAGAAGTATTGAAGAAAACTCCAATTTTAGAAAAGGAGCCTATTTTTAAAAACAAGGCTTGGTTATGGGGAATTCTAACCCTTATCATAATTGTGCTTGGATGGTTTTCTCTAAATATGATGAAGAAGAAGGACTAATTATAAAGTATCAAGGATGATCTTTATAATTTATTGAGGAACTACTATTAAAGTTCAAAGAATAGGTCATTACATTATTCATATTCTTTCTTTTTAATGGCTTGAATGTTCTCCGTAATATACGGTTCACAATCGCCAAGCTTATGCGTTAGTTGGTAGTTTATTGAGGGGGTCTATTAACCATTGACTGATACTTTAATATGTTTCCTGGTCATTTAGCAATCTATAAATACCATATATATCGGCTAACTTATTGGAAACCTAGCCAACATTTTTTGGCTATATTCGCCCAATATAATTGATAATTATTGGCAATCTACATCTGGTGCGAAACTCATTTTTAATTAAATATTCTAATACTTTAGGTCTAAATACCTGCCAAATAGGACCATTTTTTTATTTGAGGTTCAAATCGTCCCCAATATTTAATTTCCATCAACTTTTACTTGGACAGCGAATGTATGTTGGCGTTAAATTGATCCTTACGGAAGGCCAAATACTCTCATTTACATAAATACAAATTCTATATATTAATTTTTAATCGATTATGACAAGAAAGAAAATTACATTTCTATTTACATTTTTACTTGGAGCTCTATCCTTTGTTATCGCCCAAAAAAGTGAAACTTTATCAGGAATTAAATCAGTTCCTATTTTTGAGAACGGTGAGGCACAGGTCATACCTGGCTTTAGTGATGAAACTAAATGGATAACCCATGATTTATGGGTTGAAACTGAATTCGATACCGACGGGGATGGCAAAAAGGATAGAATGCATGTTTCGGTAACCAGGCCCAATCAAACGGATACAGAAGGACTTAAATTACCTGTTATCTACATAAGTAGTCCATATTTTGCTGGTGTGGCGTCCAATTTGAAGGATATTTTTTGGGATGTAAGACATGAATTAGGGGAAAGCCCTAAGGAGCGCTTGCACTCCGAGGTAGTCAGGACTGGAGAAAGACCCTACATTTCCAAGTCACATATACAGACTTGGGTACCGCGTGGTTATATTGTGGTTCACTCCTCCTCTCCAGGCACGGGGCTGTCCCAAGGTTCCCCAACTGTAGGCGGGGATAATGAATCCTTGGCACCAAAGGCTGTTATAGATTGGTTATGTGGACGTGCAAAAGGTTATACCGAGCCTTATGGAAAAGAAAAGGTAAAGGCTTATTGGTCTACGGGAAAAGTGGGTATGACCGGGACTTCCTATAATGGCACAATTCCATTGGCAGCCGCTACTACTGGGGTTGAGGGATTGGAGGCGATAATTCCGATAGCTCCAAACACTTCTTATTATCATTATTATAGATCCAATGGCCTTGTACGTTCCCCGGGAGGGTATTTGGGTGAAGATATAGATGTGCTATACGACTTTATACATAGTGGGGACGAATCTAAACGTGCATATAGCAATAAGGTTGTTAGGGATACCGAAATGAAAAACGGTATGGATAGGATTACTGGGGATTACAACGAATTTTGGGCCGGCCGTGATTATTTAAATGATATGGGACCTATGAAGGCCGCTTTATTGATGGCACACGGATTTAACGATTGGAACGTAATGCCGGAACATAGCTATAGAATTTATAAAGCGGCAAAAGATAAAGGCTTGCCCACTCAAATTTATTATCACCAAAATGGTCATGGAGGGGAACCCCCACTGACCATGATGAACAGATGGTTTACCCGTTATCTACATGGAGTGGAAAATGGTGTGGAAGAAGATGCCAAGGCTTGGGTGGTTCGTGAGAATGATGACAAATTAAATCCAACTCCCTATGCAGATTATCCCAATCCTGAAGCTGCCCCAGTAACTTTATACTTGGAAAAAGGTGCTCCTGAGAAAGGTGGTTTAGGTACAGAAAAAAAAGTAGGCCAAGGTGTGGAAACCTTGGTGGATAACTTTTCGTTTGGTGGAGCTACTTTGGCCCAAGCTGAAAATACGAACCATCGTTTGTTATTTGTTACACCTATTTTAAGTCAGGCCATACATCTTTCCGGGACTCCGAAGATAAATATTACTGTTTCTAGTAATAAAACGGCCGCCAATTTATCGGTTTGGTTGGTTTCCTTGCCTTGGAACGACAGAAATGATGCTAAAATTACAGATAACATAATAACCCGCGGTTGGGCGGACCCCCAAAACCATAGTTCGCTTACCCAAAGTGAGGCATTGAAAGCAGGGCAATTCTATAACTTAAGCTTTGAACTAATGCCAGACGATCAGATTATTCCCAAAGGCCAGCAAATTGGACTTATGATTTTCTCCAGTGATAAGGAATTTACCCTTTGGCCCGAGCCAGGTACTGAATTATCTGTGGATTTGGATGCAACTACTATAAGTTTACCCGTTGTAGGAGGAGCGGAAGCTTTTAAAACCGCTATAGAATAACTATTTAAATTAGAACAATGGGCTAAAAGATCGGCATAATGTGGAAATATTTATTACAAAATAAAATACAACTACTTCCAAGTTAAAATAATTAATACAATAGAAAACTCCTTTTTCCATCTGAAGTGGAAAAAGGAGTTTTTATATTAAATAGGAAATAGTATTCCCTGATATCAGTAAATTTTAAATTTACTTGCTCAAGTACATCTTACGTCTAGAGTACAAATTGTAAAACTCGTCGTCCTTTAGACTGTCTATGAACAAAATGCTCTCCCCTGTACTCTTCATTTCCGGACCTAAATTCTTATTTACGTTCGGGAATTTGTTGAAGGAAAATACAGGTTGTTTTATAGCGTACCCTTCCAGTTGCGGATTAAAAGTAAAATCTTTTACTTTTTTCTCACCCAACATCACTTTAGTAGCATAATTTACATAAGGCTCTTTGTAGGCCTTTGCAATAAAAGGAACTGTTCTGGAAGCCCTTGGGTTGGCCTCTATGATATAAACAATATCATCTTTGATGGCAAATTGAATATTGATCAATCCCACAGTGTTGAGAGCCAAGGCAATCTTTTTGGTGTGGTCCTTTATTTGTTGCATTACAAATTCACCCAAATTAAATGGTGGCAAGGTAGCATTGGAATCCCCGGAGTGGATTCCACAAGGCTCAATATGCTCCATAATTCCAATGATGTACACATCTTCCCCATCACAAATGGCATCTGCTTCCGCTTCTATGGCGCCATCCAGATAATGATCTAACAATAATTTGTTGTTTGGTATTTTTCTTAAAAGATCTACAACATGTGATTCCAATTCCTCTTTGTTGATTACAATCTTCATTCCTTGTCCACCCAACACATATGATGGTCTTACCAATAAAGGAAAGTCCAACTGGTCAGACAGTGCCAAGGCTTCTTCTGCCGTTTCGGCTACGCCAAAAGGAGGGAATGGAATGTTGTTTTCCAACAATAAGTTTGAAAAGCTTCCTCGGTCTTCGGCCAAATCCAAGGCTTTGAAACTGGTGCCAATTATTTTTACTCCATATTTATCAAGTTTTTCTGCCAACTTAAGTGCTGTTTGTCCACCTAGTTGAACAATAACACCTTCTGGTTTCTCATGTCTTATAATATCGTAGATATGTTCCCAAAATACCGGTTCAAAATAAAGTTTGTCAGAGATATCAAAATCTGTGGAAACCGTTTCTGGGTTACAATTGATCATGATGGTCTCGTAACCACATTCCGATGCCGCCAAGACCCCGTGTACGCAGCAGTAATCAAACTCTATCCCCTGTCCAATACGGTTAGGTCCAGAGCCCAGTACAACAATCTTTTTCTTATCCGATACTTTACTATCGTTCTCCACGTATCTCTTACCGTCGGGAGTTTCAATTTCTGCCTCGAAGGTGGAGTAATAGTAAGGTGTCATTGCCTTAAACTCAGCGGCACAGGTATCAACCAATTTATATACCCTA
>TARA_R110002049_G_scaffold69338_11_pt1 | contig 24529 bp, 19 predicted proteins | sample TARA_R110002049 | Tara Oceans TARA_R110002049 (sample SAMEA4396941) | marine metagenome | biome: Polar Biome; feature: [SRF] surface water layer (ENVO:00010504); material: water (ENVO:00002006), including particulate matter (ENVO:01000060) such as... | depth 5 m
CTCGGGATTTTCCAGCGACCACGCGTGCAGGCTGAAATAGTTCGGCCCCACCTTTACTCCATGGCGCTCGCGCACGAACAACATGAACTGCACCACCTGCGAGGTCGCGATGCGCTCGCCGCTGGGACTCCAGAGTGGTTTGGTCATGCAATAACTCCATGCGCCCGGGAAAATACGGATTACTGTAAACGCTTCGGATTACGCAGGCCAGTAAAGCCAGGACGGCTTGCCGGCTGTCATGCGGCTGCTGTCGGGCAGCGACGTACCGCGCCCGATGATATTGCACGTTTGTACAATTTCTACTATTGTTCCTCTTTCAATAATGATTATAAACCTCCAGGAGGCAGCGCCATGAACAACAGGTCCCCTCGCCATCCACTTGCCTCTGTCGCCGCTGGCGCCTCGTTATTGCTGTGGGCGGCGGTCGGCCAGGGCCAGGCCTCCAACGGCCTTGTGCTTGAAGAAGTTGTGGTAACGGCGCAAAAGCGTGAACAGTCACTGCAACAGGTACCAATCAGCGTCACCGCGTTCACCGAGAAGGCAATTGACCGGGCCGGTATCGTCGAGTTTGCAGACTACGCCGTAAAAACACCCAACCTGGGCTTCCAGGAGCAGGGCAACCGGGCCAACACCAAGTTCGGCATCCGGGGCGTGACCAATATCGGTGGCCAGGCCAATTCGGTGGGCGTGTATGTCGACGAGTTCAACGTGGTGCCCAATGTACTGACCACCGGACAGTCCCGCACAGCGGATACCAGCCTGCTGGATATCGAGCGCATCGAGGTGCTGCGTGGGCCGCAGGGAACGTTCTTCGGGCGCAACACAATGGGCGGTGCCATCAACATCACTACGCAGAAGCCCGACCTCGAGGAGACCTTTGCCAGGTTGACCGCCGAGGCTGGCGAGGATGAACACTACCTGATCCGTGGCAGCGGCAACCTTCCGGTAAGCGACACCATGGCCCTGCGCGGAGCAGCGTATTACCAGGAATACGGTGGGTTCATCGACAACCGCGGGCCCTCCGGTGCCAGCAACTCGGAAGATAACAGGGGTGCACGGCTATCCCTGCGCTGGCAGCCACGCCCCGAGATGCTGGTGGATATCGCTGCATCCTGGTCCGAAATGGAGCAGGCGTTTCCGTCCGCAGTGCCCACGGGCAATCTCGGCGCGATCCCGTCACAGGTGGTGGACCAGGGCGGCTTTCTCTTCGAGACACTGGGTCTGCCCGCCTGGCCCCTGGAGACCGTGCCCTTTCACCCACAGAACTTCAGCGAAACCGCGACCGATCTCGGACGCAGAACCGACAGCGAAACCTCGATATTCACCGGGCGTGTCGAGTACGAGTTCGAGCGCATGCGGCTGACCTCCGTCACCGGTTACATCGACAACAGCTACGGCCAATTCGGCGATGGGGACGCCTCGGTCGCGCCCGCCTTTTCCGTGAGCCGCAACAGTGATCTCAGCGCATTCAGCCAGGAAATCCGTCTCAGCTCCATCGGCGGCGGCGACTTCAACTGGATGGCCGGCTTTATCTTCTCCGACGACGAGAGCGAGGAGACCGATATCAGTACCCACCTCGCCACGGACCCCTACCTGGTGCTGTGGGACGCGCTCGGTGTGCTGGAGTTCGGCCTGCCCGGCGATGTCTTTGATATTATCAATAATGGCCCCACCGGCGTGAGCCTGGGCAACTTCGAGGATGTGGATCGCGGCTCCGAAACGCGCAGCTACGCGCTGTTTGGCGATATCACCTGGGACTTCGCCGAGCGCTGGTCCGCGGCGCTTGGACTTCGCTACACCTATGACGAGGTCGAGTACTTCGAAGTGACGCGCCCGACCGTGACAATCCCCGAGGCGAATGTTGCCGACGACGAAAACTTCGACGATTTCAGCCCGCGTTTCAACCTGAGCTGGTTGCCCACTGACGCGTTGACCGTCTACGGCACCATCAGCAAGGGCTACAAGGTGGGTGGATTCAACGCCAACCAGGACCTCGTGGCGCCGTTTTTCAAGGAGGAGACCGGCTGGAACTACGAGCTTGGCCTCAAATCGACGCTGTGGGAGCGCAGGCTTCAGTTTAATACCGCACTGTTCTATTTCGACTGGAACGATCTCCAGGTACGCGGACAGGATGTGCGTACCCAGCGCCAGGTGGTGGTGAACGCAGATGCAGCACACACTCAGGGCCTGGAAATCGAGGTGCGCGCGCTACTCGCCGATGGGCTCACCCTGGATCTGGGCTATGGTTACCTCGAAGCGGAGTTCGATAATTTCAAGGGCGCCATCGACACCAATGGCGACCTGTTCGAAGCGGATGGCAACACCATCCCATTGGCGCCGGAAAATACATTCACCGCGGGCCTCGAGTACGCATTCGACCTGATGGGCGGCGAGGCCTGGGTGCGCACCGACTATAGCTTCATCGATGACCAGTTTACTTCCGCGGACAACGCCAGTGAGCGGGTGATCGACAGCTTTGAGCTTTGGAATGTGCGTATCGGATACGAGGCGACGCGTTACAGTGTGCAGGCCTTCGTGGAAAACCTGGCCGATGAGGAATACAGCTCCGCCGTGGAAAACCTCGAAACCTTCTACACAGGATTCCAACGCACGGTGGGCAGGCCACGCTGGGCGGGCGTCAGGCTCGACGTAAAACTGTAACACCCCGATCGCAACTCACCGGGCACCGGCGGTGCCCGAAAGCTGTTCTCTGGAGTCATCTGCATGAAGCTACCCCAACAGGGCGCGGGCCGCGAGGATATTCTTGCCAACCTGGCCGCACGTAAAACCGGCGACGTACCCTGGCAAGAGGGGCGCGTCTTTGCCTACATCTACGACGCCGGTGAAGAGGCAAAGCAACTGCTGAAGGATGCCTTCAGCCTGTATTTCATGGAAAACGGCCTTGATCCGACCTCTTTTCCCAGCTGCATGGAGTTGGAAAAGGATGTGATCGGCATCGCGGTCGATCTCATGAACGGAGGTCCGGAGGCCACCGGCACGTTCACCTCGGGCGGGACTGAAAGCATCCTCCTATCATTGAAGACCACCCGCGATTACTTTCGCGCTGTCAAACCGGAGATCAGCAAACCCGAGATAGTACTGCCCACCACGGCACATCCTGCTTTTCACAAGGCGTGCCAGTACTTCGACTTACAGGCAGTCATGGTCGATGTAGACGACGATTTCTGTGCCCTCCCGCAGCTTATGGCGGAGGCCATCACGGCGAACACTATTCTGCTGGTAGGCTCCGCGCCCTCCTACGCCCACGGCGCGATTGACCCGATCACCGAATTGGGGCAGATCGCACTGGCGCATGATCTTCCCCTGCACGTGGATGCCTGTGTCGGCGGCATGTACCTGCCCTTTGCAAAAGCACTGGGCCATGACATTCCCGACTTTGATCTATCGGTGCCCGGGGTGACGCAGTTATCCCTGGATTTCCACAAGTGGGGCTATGCCGCCAAAGGAGCCTCTTGCATCCTTTACAACGATCGCGAGCTTCGTCGCCACCAGATTTTTTCCTATGCCCGCTGGACGGGCTACGCGGTGATCAATCCGGGCGTGACGTCCACCAAAAGCGGCGGACCGATCGCCGCATGCTGGGCCATCCTGAATTACCTTGGCAACGAGGGCTATCTACGGCTGGTGGATGCGGCGCAAACTGCCGCACAAAAAATTGTGCACGCGGTTGCGGAGATTGAAGGCCTAGAAATCATGGGCAAGGGGCAAATCAACATGCTCGCCCTGCGCGCCACCGATTTCGACATCTTCGCCCTTGCCGATGCCATGAAACAGCGGGGATGGTACATCCAGCCACAGTTCGGATTCGCCAACTCCAGCGAGAATGTGCATCTGTCCGTGGGCTACCACAATGCGGCACAAGCGGATGCTTTCATTGCGGATCTGCGACAGGCGACGCAGGAGCTAAGGGAGATGCAAAGTGGCCAGGAGCGCTTTGTACTGGATGATGAACTGCGCCAGTTCATCGTCAACTCGGGCCCGGAGGTAATGGACGCGCTCGGGGATATCATCGGCGGCGATGGCAGCACGCTGCCGGAAAGCATGGAGGAGATCAACAACATGCTCAACCAGTTGCCCGCGAAGAGCCGCGAGATGTTGCTCGGAGAGTTTGTCAACCGGCTCTACAACCCGGATCTCACTTAAGCTGCGCGCCGGACCGATTGCGGGATGCGGCGCTTCCTGAATATCAGCTTCGCGCACCACCGGCGCTGGCAGTTGGCGCTTGTGCTGATGGCGACGTTTTTTGTCGGCTATCTGGACCGCTATAACATCACCTTTGCGCTGCCGCTCATGGCGCTTGAGTTCGGCTGGGATGAAGCGCAAACGCAGTTTTACGGCGCCCTGTTCATGGGCAGTTTTTTCGCTGCCTACGGGCTCGCAAACATGCTGCTGACCCCCTTCGCCGTGCGCCTGGGGCCGAGGCGCAGCCTGCTTATCATGGTTTGCCTGTGGTCGGTATTCACCGCGCTCGGCGCATGGGCCAGTCAGTTCATGCTGCTACTGGTGGTCACTCGGGTGCTGCTGGGCCTGAGCGAGGGCGTACACGTACCCATGATGAGCCAGCTCACGAGGACCTGGTTTCCACTACACGAACGCGCCAGGGCAAACAGTATTTTCGTCTCCGGCCTGTTCCTCGCAGTGCTGCTGGCGCCGCTGATGCTGGTACCGCTGATGGCCGCCCTGGGCTGGCGCTGGGGTTTTGTTCTGGTGGCGCTCTTCGGCCTTGTCGTCAGTCTGCCGCTGGTGTGGCGCGTAGTCCACGACACGCCGGAGCAAAGCCCTTCGGTCAAACAGGATGAACGCGACTTCATCGCCGTTGCGCGTGCCCGGGAGGCAGCGGACGCCGGCATCGACATCGACTGGCGGGCTCTGATCAGATTGCCGCGGTTTTTGTTGCTGATACTAATCGGCATTACCAACAACGTGGTCGCCCTCGGTTTTTCGAGCTGGCTGCCCACGTATTTTACCCGCACGCGCGGCATTCCTTTCGAGGACATCGCATTGCTGGTGGCTATACCTTACTTTTTCTCCATTCTGGGTATCGGCCTGTGGGCCGTGCTCGGCGACCGTTTCAACATCCGTGCAGGACTGGGCGCGGTGGGCTACGCCGGGGCCGCCGTCATTTTGTACTTTGCCCTCAATGCAGCCTCCATCACGGCGGTCCTCGTGCTGTTTTCGGCCGGCATATTCATGGTCTCGGCCTACAACGCCTGCGAGTTCGCGCTGGTACAGCGTATCGTGCCGGTGCAGAAGACCGCGGCAGCCATGGGACTGTACAATGGCATTGCCACGCTGGTGGGTGGTGGCCTGGGCCCATTGATCATCTCGCCGATGGTCGCTGTCAACGGGCCGGGATGGATCATCAGTGTTATCGCCCTCGTGAATGCAGGGCTGCTATGGCTGGCCTTCCGGGTCATACGATATTGAGCACGCAGCACGCCAGGTTTATCGAACCGGGTTTATCCCGGTCTTGCGGCGCGCAGGTTGTGATGTTTTCTGGAAGGCACGGGTCCACGAAGCCGAGTCGCGGCGCTGGAGAGATCCGGGGGTGGGTGTGAACAAGCGCAAAGTGACGTCACGTGAAGCGGGCGCTGCCACGGTGCGGCGCGCCAAGGGAGAGCAGACACGCCTGAAAATACTGCAGGCAGTGCTTGACGTCATCGCACGGGAGGGGACGCGCGCTGTCACTCACCGTGCCATTGCCGCCGAGGCGCGTGTACAGCTCTCACTCACCACCTACTATTTCAAGGACATCGAGGCCATGATTTATGAGGCCTTCCACTACTTTTCACTTCGGGCCCGTCCGGATGTCGAGCAATTCTGGGAGGGAATCTTTGCCTACCTCGATCACTTCAGCACCGTCGAACTGCGCCGCGTCGCAATCCGCGAAGCCGTCTGTGAAGAACTTGCAGGTCGTGGCGCGGATTTCCTTGTCGAGCAGATCACGGACAAACCGGTGGGGCTGGCCGTGGAGCAGGTCCTGTTCACGCACACGCGCCTGTCGCCCGAACTCAGACAGCTCGGCGAACTACACCGCCGGCACCTGCTGGAGCCATTGGAGGCGCTGTGCAGCCTGTTCAACCGCGACGACCCGCAGGTGGATGCGGAGCTATTTTTTAACACCGTTACAACACTGGAGTACCGGGCCCTGGCCATGCCCCCCGACAAGGTGGACAGGGCGCACCTGAACAGTCTTCTGCGCCGCCATATCGGCTGGATACTCGGGCTGAAACGCGCGTGAGCGTGGGCTTTGAGGACCTGCTGGCGGCATCCCGACGTATCGCCGACTGCGTTCATGTCACGCCGGTCATGACCAGTACCCTGCTGGATGAACTCACCGGGTGTCGGCTGTCGTTCAAATGCGAGAATTTGCAGCGGACCGGTGCTTTCAAAGTGCGCGGTGCCCACAACGCCGTCCTTTCGCTGTCTTCACAGGCGCGCCAGAACGGCGTCGCAACACATTCCTCCGGCAATCATGCCGCCGCACTGGCGCTGGCCGCCCGGCACATCGGTGTACCAGCATTCATCGCCATGCCTGACAACGCAACGTCCGTGAAACTGGCGGCGGTGCGCGCCTACGGTGGCAACGTCAGCCTGTGCAAGCCGACCCTGGCTGCACGTGAGGAAGCGCTGGCCGAACTATGTGAACGCACAGGCGCTGCCGTGATTCCGCCCTACGACCACCCGCATGTCATCGCCGGACAGGGCACCTGGGCGCTGGAAATGTCGCGGCAGCTTGCACTGCCACCAGAGATTATTCTTGCGCCGGTAGGCGGCGGTGGCCTGCTCGCCGGCAGTGCCGTGGCAGCGCGCGCGCTCTGGCCAGGGGCGCTGGTAATCGGTGCCGAGCCCAGCGGTGCCGACGATGCCCGGCGGAGCCTGATCAGTGGAGAGCGCCAGCTACAGACATCGCCCGACACGCTGGCAGATGGTCTGCGCACGGCCCTGGGTGAATGTAATTTTCCGCTGATACGCGACCACGTGGACGATATTCTCACCGCCGACGACGCATCCATCATCGATTCAATGCGCCTGCTATGGACACGCATGAAACTGGTGGTCGAACCCTCCGCCGCCGTGGTGCTGGCGGTGGTGCTGACCTACCCGACGGTATTCTCGGGGCGCCGCGTTGCCGCGGTGCTCAGCGGTGGCAACGTGGATATTGATCGACTGCCCTGGAGATGATGCCGTGAGCTCAATTTTGCGCCGTACAATCCTGGTTCTGCTCCTGCTGCTGGCCGTCGTCGTGCTGGGTGCCTGGCTGGCCCTGCGCGTATCCCTGCCGCCAGACAGCGGAGAGTTCACACTGACCGGGCTGGAGCGGGAGGTACTCGTGCACTACGACGCGTGGCAGCGTCCGTACGTAGAGGCTGAGACACTTGGGGACGCACTGCACGCACAGGGCTGGCTACATGCGACCCACAGGCTGTGGCAGATGGAACTGCTGCGTCGGGCCGGCAGTGGACGACTCGCAGCACTACTGGGACCGTCGCTTTTGCAAACCGACAAGGATTTGTGGCGCGCCGGCGTGCCGCAACTTGCCACGCGCCTTGAGCGCAATGCCAGCACCGCTACACTCGCTCTCGTCGACCACTATCTATCCGGCGTGAACAACGCTATTGCGCGCTTCCCGCTGCTGCCGCCCGAGTTCCTGTTGCTGCGCGCCGAGCGGCCGCGATGGACGCGCGCGGATGTCTTTGCCCTGGGTGCCCTGATGGCCTTCCAGTCGGCCAACAACATGCACAACGAACTGCTGCGGCTGGCCCTCGGCAACGTGTTGGACGAACAGCGCTTCGCCGCTTTCCTGACCGAGGGCAGCGAGTCTCCCGACTACCCCTTTGCCCTGCCGCCGCGCACCGACCCCGCCATGATCGCGCGTCTGGCGGATCGACTCGCGCAGCTCGACCCCGCGCATAACCCAAAGATGCCGCGTCTGGGCTTCGGCAGCAATGGCTGGGTGGTGGCGGCTGAACGCAGTCAGGGGGGGCAGGCACTGTTCGCCTTTGATTCCCACGATAAACTCGGCCTGCCAAACCTGTTTTACGAGAACCACCTGTTTTTCGACGGCGAGCGCCAGTTGCGCGGTTGGTCGGTGCCCGGGCTGCCGGGGGTCATTAACGGGTTCAACGAGCATCTCGCCTGGGGCTTTACCAATATCGGCGATACGCAGGATCTTTTCCTGGAACAACGTGCCCCAAACGAACCGATGCACTTTCGAGACGGTGATAACTGGTACCGCGCGCGCGCCGGGGAAGTGGTGATCGAGGTCCGTGGGGCAGAAGACGAACCCCTTGAGATCGTTCACACGCGCAACGGCCCGCTGATCAGTGACACGCCGCCGATCAGTCTCGCCTGGACGGTGCACCGGCTACCGGATGCGTCGCTGGACAGCCTGTTCGCGCTCAACCTGGTGCATGATTGGAGCCACCTGACCTCGGCCCTCGATGAATTCCCGGCGCCCACGTTAAACGCCACCGTGGCGGACGTACACGGCGGCATCGGCCTGCGTACCGCCGGGGTGATTCCGCGCCGGGGCGTCGGCGACGGCCTTTTGCCGCTGGACGGGAGTAAGGCTTCCAATCGCTGGCGCGGCACCGTGCAGCCGGGACGCATGCCCGAGAGCCGCAATCCTCCGCAGGGCTTTCTGGCTGCGGCCAACGCCCGTGTCAATGCGCCTGGTGACGGCCCGCTGGTCTCCGCCGATAACGCCGCCCCCTACCGCATCGCCCGCCTGCAGGCGGTGCTGGCGCCGCCGCAAACACTCAGCATTGATGATATGCGTCGGCTGCAACTGGATCGCATGGACGCCCAGGCGCAGGCGCTGCTGCCGACCCTGCTGGCACGGGTAGACGCCACCGCACTTGACCAGCGCTCGGCGCAGGCGTTGGAACTATTGCGCGCCTGGGCGCCCGAGCCTGTTTCGGCAGCCGACAGTGCCGCGGCGCTGATCTTCCAGAAGTGGTATATGGTGCTGGCCGAGGAGGTGTTCGCCGACGAACTCGGCGAACTGTGGCCGCGCCTTCAGCGGCGTACCTACCCGCTCAATCACGCGCTGGACCACCTCCTGCTGCACGCATCCGATTCCCCCTGGTGGCGCGGTGCGCCGGGAGAACTCATCACCCGCTCGCTGCAGAGCACGGTAGAGATGCTCGCGGGGGAGCTCGGCGGGCCGCCGTCGAACTGGCGGCTACGCGATCGCCTGCACGTCGAATTGCGCCATGAGCTGGGGGGTGCGGTGCCCGCGCTGGGCTGGCTGTTGAATGCGGCGGATGCGCCCTGGGGGGGCGGACCGTCGTCGGTCGGCCGCGCCCGCTACGACTTCATGCGGCCATTTGCCGTCGATGCCGCGGCCACCGTGCGCGTGGTGGCAGAGATGACGACACCGCCACGCGTGGCTGCGGTGATACCCGGCGGACAGTCAGGCCACCCTCTCAGTGCGCACTACCTTGATCAGTACCCCGCCTGGCTGGCGGGTGAGTTACTGCCCGTGGCGGCTACTCCGCAGGCCGCCGGCGACGTGGCGCTGCGCCTCGTACCCGAGTAGCACCCCGGCTGTCGGTGTCACAGCCTCGGCGCTTCCTGCTCGCCGGGGCATCGCCAACGCCTGCCATCCGCGGGCGTGGCTGCTTACCGCGGCGGGCAGCGATGCTACACTGGGTGCGCGGGAACCAGCCGGCCCTCAACAAGAGGGCGGCTATCCCCACGGCAAAACACCCCGACTACGGACACAGCCCATGCGCGCCACACCGGCCTCGCCGCGCTCACTACTGGAATCGCTGTTCAGCACTGCGGTGCGGGCGGCGAGCCCGCGTAGCGCCCTGCCGGCATATTTACCCGCCGATACAAGCCGGCCGGCAATAGTGATTGGCGCCGGCAAGGCTGCCGCGTCAATGGCCGCCAGCCTGGAGCAGCACTGGCAGGGGACGCTCTCCGGGCTGGTGGTTACCCGCTACGGCCATGCCGAAGCGTGCAGCCGCATCGAGGTGGTAGAGGCCGCTCACCCGGTGCCCGATGCCGCCGGTGAACGCAACGCCCAACGCGTCCTCGGGCTGCTCGAGGGGCTGCGCGAATCAGACCTGGTTATCTGTCTGCTGTCGGGCGGTGGCTCCTCACTGCTCGCCTGCCCGGCGAACGACATCAGCCTGGCGGACAAACAGGCTATCAATCGTGATCTTCTGCGCAGCGGTGCCACGATCAGCGAAATCAACTGCGTGCGCAAACATCTCTCCGCGATCAAGGGCGGCCGCCTGGCGCGGGCCTGCGGGCCTGCGCGCCTCATCACTTACGCGATCTCCGATGTACCGGGGGATGATCCGGCGGTGATCGCATCCGGCCCTACCGTCGCCGACGCCACGCACAGTGCCGACGCCCTCGCCATACTGAAACGCTATAGCATTGCGACGGGGGAGGCAGTGGGGCGCTGGCTGCAGGATCCGCGCTCGGAAACACTGAAACCCGGTGACGGCGCGTTTGCCAACAGCGAATACCACCTGATTGCGAGGCCGGCAGACGCGCTGGCGGCTGCGGCCAGCGCCGCCCGCGCACAGGGCCTGGAAGTTGTAGAGCTGGGGGATGCCATCGAGGGAGAGGCGCGAGATGTCGGGGCGCATCAGGCCGCCATGGCGCGAGAGCTGCAGCGGCACGCAAGGCAACCGACCCTGCTTTTGTCCGGCGGGGAGACCAGCGTCAGCGTGAACGGCTCGGGTCGAGGTGGCCGCAACGCGGAGTTCTTACTGGCCGTGGCCTGCGCGCTGCAGGGTGCCAGCGGTATCTACGCGATAGCCGCGGACACCGATGGCATCGACGGCTCGGAGGACAATGCGGGCGCGCTGCTGGCTCCCGATTCCTGGCAGCGCGCGCAAGCTCTCGGCCTGGATGCAGCGGCAATGCTCGACAACAACGACGGCTATGGCTTTTTCGAAGCCCTCGGCGACTTGCTGTTCACCGGTCCGACTCGCACCAACGTGAATGATTTTCGCGCACTGCTGGTGCTACCCTGAACCGCAAGCAGATATAGCGGAAGGACACTGTGTCAGAGGAACACGCATGAGCACCTACCAGCAACAGGTACGCTGCCGGACGGCAGACATCGATCTGGCATTCTGGCGGCGACCAGAGGGTGTCAGCGTACCCGATGACGAACTCAGCTTCCTGCTCGTACCCGATGCCGTGGAATCGCTCGCGGTCGCGGCACTCGCGCAGAAGGTGCACGAGCACCAGCTGACCGCCTCTGCGCCCATCACCTGTGCCCTGATGGCAACCATGGGAGGCATGCTGCCCGGCATTCTGCTGCACGACCACCTGAGCGCGCACGTAACGCCGAAGGACCCTGCGATTGCTTTCGGTACCATCGGCGTATCGCTCTACAAGGGCCCCAATGAACGCTTCGACAAACCGCTGGTGAAACAGCCGGCCTCCATTCCCGTCGACGGCGAAACCGTGCTGGTGGTGGATGATCTGGGGGATCGGGGCGGCACGCTCCGCTTTCTCATCAAGCACTTGCAGGAGGCGGGTGCGCAGCAGGTGCTGTCACTGGTGATCTACATGAAACCGCAGGCGATCAAGGCGTGCCCGGCCGACTTTCATTTTGGCGAAGTGGAGCAGGATACCTGGATCATCACGCCGCGCGAAACGGTGGAAACGTTGTGTAAACGCGTGCCGGTCTGGCGTGCGCGTGGCGCAAATGAACAGGAGTGCCGGCGACGGCTGGTGGAGCTGATCGGTTACCCGCCGAGGCTGGTTGAGCAGTATCTGCCGCGAGTATTCGCGCAGGCCGACGCAGCCACCTGCTAGCCGGTAAACGTCCGCCGCTCACCCCTCACACGCAACTCTCCAGCATGCCGCCTTGTCCCATTGCCCCGCCACGCCACCGCCCAGAGGTACCAGGGACACGCCGGCAATGAACGCCGCATACAGGAGCAAGACTATTGCACGCGGTCTCCTTCAGGGTTGTGTCGCGTGGCCCGTGCGCAGCGCGCCGCTGTCGGAACAGGCATTAGCGCCTTCTGGAACTCATCCGGAACAATGCGCTAGAGCACGGCCGCGACTGCTTGCGCTACCGCGTCGATATTGGCGGCATTGATGCCCGCCACACTGATGCGCGAGGAATCCAGGATGTACACGCTGTGCTCCTCGCGCAAGCGCACGGCCTGTGTGGCCGACAAACCCAGGAATGAAAACATGCCGCACTCGCGCTCGATAAAGGCGTAGTCGGCTCCTGTGCTGTCTTCCAGGGCACGACGCAGTTCACCGCGCTGGTGATTGATACGGGAGCACATGCTTACCAGCTCGTCGCGCCAGATCTTCTCCAGTTCAGGGTCGGCGAGGATACGACCGGCCAGCAGGGCGCCGTGCGCGGGTGGCATGGAGTACACGCGCCGCGCGGCGGCCTTCGCCTGCTCGAGCGCGGTTTCCGCGCCCTTGCTGTCGGCACAGACAAAAATCGCGGCTCCAGTGCGCTCGCGGTAGAGCCCCATGTTCTTGGAGCAGGAGGCGGCGATAATCACTTCGGGCAGCCTGCTCACCAGCAGGCGCAGGCCGGCGGCGTCGGTGTCAAGGTCGACCGCGAGCCCCTGGTAGGCGATGTCGATGAACGGCGTAAAACCCTGTTGTTCGGCCATGTCGGCAATCACGCCCCACTGCGCCAGCGTAAGGTCGGCGCCACAGGGGTTGTGGCAACAGCCGTGCAACAGCACCACGTCGCCCGCTCCGGCGTGCTGGATATCTTCAACCATGCCGTCGAAGTCCACGCCGTGACTCGCCGCGTCATAGTAGCGATAATTTTCAAAGCGCAGGCCCACGCTGCCCACCAGCGGAATATGCACCGGCCAGGTGGGGTCGGAGATCCATACCCGCGCATCCGGCGCCGCTGCATGCACCAGTTCCGCGCCAATACGCAATGCACCGCAGCCCCCGGGCGTTTGGATGCTGCTCACCCGGCCCGCGCCAATTGCCGGATTATCAGCCCCCAGCAGCAGGCGTTGCATGCCGCTGTTGAAAGCGGCGTCACCGGCTGGCGGCAGATAGGCTTTGGTGTCTTCCGCCTCCACCAGCGCCCGTTGCGCGCGCCGCACTGCCTCGAACACCGGACATCGGCCCTGATCATCCATGTAGACGCCCACGGTCAGATCGACCTTGTGCGGATTCGTGTCCGCACGACAGGCGGCTGACAGGCCGAGGATGGGATCGACCGGTACGGGCGAAAGTTGTTGCAGCATGCTGTCTCCTGAAACCAGAGGCGCGCCAGTAGAGCGGTGAGAAATCATGATGGCATTTTTCACGCCGATTGCGCGAACTTTTCACGCCCGCGGGCCAACACCAACCACTATACTGGGGACGACGTTCCACATATTAACCAAGCCGGGTTTAACATGCAGCAGGATGACGAAAGGACAGCCACCGACCGCAAGAAAGCAAGCTTCGTGGATTTTTTGGGTAGTATTAAATTCGGCCGCCGCGCGAGCAGCAGCGGGGAAGTCGATACCCATTTCGCCGCGCTCAAACCCAGGGCACGCCCGGCGCGCACCTACAAAGCGGAAGACGATCTGCTGGTGCGCAGCGCCAACTGACCCCGCAGAACCGCGCCCTGTTCCCACGGTACGTGCCTGATCACTAGCAGGTTTGTACCTGCATAAACGGACCGAGCCGCTGGTTGCGGAAGATCGCCCAGCGCCGGTGCGGCGCAACCAGATGGTTCGCAATCACCGCGAACACCACCGGATTGAAGGGAAAGCCCACGTGGCTGGCCATCACCGCCACATTGGTGACGTACTGCGGGTCTCCCTGGCATTTCGCGATACCCGCACCCACGATACCATCGCTTTCGCTATACAGGGCCAGTACCGGCACCTGCAACGGCCCTCCCCTGTAGGTATGCGCCACCCACCTCGCCAGCCCTTCCTCGTCCACATCGTGGTCGTAAAGGCCGCCCATCACACTGTACAGCGCGGTACCGCGCGGGTCGCCGTAAGGTGTGCCCAGGGTGACGACCTGGCCCACCCACTGCGGGAAACGATGCGCCAGCGCCACTGCGTACAGGCCGCCAAGGCTCCAGCCGATCAGCGTCAGCTTGCGCCCGCTGGCCCGAAACTCACGCTCTACGCGCGCTGCAATGCGATCTTCCGTCTGTGCCCGGTGTGCCAGAAAATCATCGATATCGCGTGAGCGCACTTCTGCCGCATTGCGACCAAGACCCCACGGAATCGCGTTATAACCACGTTGCCTGAGAAACTTGCGCAAGCGCGAGGTAGAACCGTCGGCACCCATGAAGCCGGGGATGGTCATGATCGTATGGCCGTCGCCCCGCGGCAGGCTTTTCAGCAGCGGCCCGAGTGCGGCGCCCCAGCCCATCTCGAGAAAAACCCGTGAAAACTCGAGCACGCTGTGGTGCAGCCTCGGCGGGCGCAAATCGGGAGCAACTTGTGATTCTGTCTGTGTCATCGTCAGCTTTCCTGGTATCTCCCTGCGCTTACGCATCGCAGGCGCCGATCGGACCACCATACAACAAAAACTCCGGAGAACGGCGTAGTCTTTCATGCTAGACTTTTTCGCCCCGGAATACTCCCAGCGACCCCTGAATTCGTGACCGACGCCCGCGACACCCTGTTTTCCGACCCTCTTGAAGCACCGGACAAGTTCCGTTTCGATGACAGCGTTGCCCGCGTATTCCCCGATATGATCAAACGCTCGGTGCCGGGGTACAGCACGATCGTTGCCATGACAGGCATGCTGGCCGGGCGGTTTGCCAGCGAAGGCTCCAATCTCTACGACCTCGGCTGCTCACTGGGGGCGTCGGCGCTGGCCATGCGCCAGAACCTGCAATCTCCCAGATGCCGCATCATCGCCGTGGACAACTCCGCCGCCATGCTTGAGCGCTGCCGCGCAACCATGGATGCAGAACCCCGGGCAACAGCGGTGGAACTCGTCTGCGCGGATCTCTGCGAGGTGCCTATCGAAAACGCCTCGGTTGTGGTGCTCAATTTTACCCTGCAGTTCGTTCCGCCGGAGCGGCGCGACGACGTGATCAGCCGCATTTACGCTGGCCTGCGGCCCGGTGGCGTGATGTTGCTCTCGGAAAAAGTCACCTTCAACGATCCGCCGCTGGACGCGCTGAACATCGCCCTGCACGAGCAGTTCAAGGCGGCCAACGGTTACAGCGAGCTTGAAATCGCCAGCAAGCGCAGTGCGCTGGAAGACGTATTGCTTCCGGAGACGCTGCACGCCCACAAAACACGCATTGGGGCTGCCGGTTTTTCGAGCTGCGACGTCTGGTTCCAGTGTTTCAATTTCGCCTCGCTGATCGCCCTGAAATGAATAACAAGGGTGCCAACCGGTGATCAGCTACACACCGCTGGCTGAACGCTGGCGCGGCGGTGCGCTGGATGCCTGGGCGGCGCAACTTCCCGCACAGGTGGAACGGGGGCTATCGCCGCAACGCTACGGCGATCTGCCACGCTGGCTTGAGGCGCTGGCGGATTTACCGCAGATCGCAACCGAACGCGTCAGCCTTGATGGCGCCTGCGTCAGCGCAACCTGCGACCGCGCGCTGGATGCCGCCACCCGCGAGCGCCTGCGCGATGCGCTGCAGCGGCTGCATCCCTGGCGCAAGGGGCCGTTCGACCTGTTTGGCGTGCACATTGATACCGAGTGGCGCTCAGACTGGAAGTGGGAGCGCCTCAGCCCTGCACTCGACCCACTCGCGGGGAGGCGGGTACTGGATGTGGGCTGCGGCAGCGGCTACCACTGCTGGCGCATGCGCGGTGCGGGCGCGGCGGAGGTCATCGGCATCGACCCTGCGCCGCTCTTCGTTGTGCAGTTCTGGGCGCTGCAGAAGTACCTGCAACAAGCGGATGTCTGGGTGCTGCCAACGGGCATCGAAGGCGTACCGCCACGGCTCAATGCTTTCGATACCGCCTTTTCCATGGGCGTGCTCTACCATCGCCGCTCCCCCATCGATCACCTGCAGGAACTCAAGGATTGCCTGCGTGAGGGCGGACAACTGATTCTCGAGACGCTGGTTATCGAAGGCGGAGCCGGCGACACACTGATGCCCAGTGGCCGCTACGCACGCATGGGCAATGTGTGGTTTTTGCCGAGCTGTGCAACGCTTCTCGGCTGGCTGCAGAAACTCGGCTTTCAGCGTTGTGAAGTGGTGGACGTGAGCGTCACATCCACCGCCGAACAGCGTTCGACCGAGTGGATGAACTTCCACTCACTGGCGAATTTCCTCGATCCGCAGGACGCCACTAAAACAATAGAAGGTTATCCCGCGCCGCGACGGGCCATTGTGTCAGCCTGGGCGCCCTGAAGGGGTGCGCGTTGCCGGACAGGGTGGCGCAGGGGCCGCAGCTACGCATTTCAACGCGGCTGCTGCGCAACTCGACCGTTTTTCGCTGCGCGAAAAACCGGGACTCGAACAGTGCTCGCAGAAAGCCCCGCGTTGAAATGCTCCGCTATGCGCGGCCTGATATCTGCGCCACCCTGTCCGGCAACGCGCACCCCGCGGGACAGCGCACTCCCCGTCAGTGTAAAGACTTGTCCAGCCGGTGCTCGTGAAACACGAACTCAAACACCTCGCGATAACTGCGGGCGAAATGCACGGTAATGCCCTCGCGCAGATAGTCGGGCAGCTCGTCGAAGTCGCGCCGGTTCGCCTGCGGCAGAATCAGCTCCATGATCTTGCTGCGCCGCGCGGCGATTACCTTCTCGCGTATACCGCCCACCGGCAGCACCTGCCCGGTGAGGGTCAGCTCGCCGGTCATCGCCAGCGGCCGCTTGATACGCTCCTTGCGCGCCAGCGACACCAGCGCCGTGGCAATAGTGATCCCGGCACTCGGGCCGTCCTTGCGTGTGGCGCCCTCGGGCACGTGCAGGTGCACCATGCTCATATCGAAAAAGTCCGAGTCACAGCCGTAATCCTTCAGGTGCGAAACTACATAACTATAGGCAATTTCAGCGGATTCCTTCATCACATCGCCCAGATGCCCGGTGAGCTTGAAACCCCGGTTGAGCGTATGAATCTGCGATGATTCCACCGGCAGCGTGGCGCCACCCATGGCTGTCCAGGCCAGGCCCGTTACCACACCCAGTCCGCGCAGCGGTTTCTCCGCCTGGAACGGTGGCTTGCCGAGCAGATCCTCGATGTCTTTTTTCCCCACACGCAGGCGAGTGTCGTCTTCCTCCAGCATGCGCACGATCGATTTGCGCATGATCCGCGCGAGTTGTTTCTCGAGGCTGCGCACGCCCGCCTCCCGGCAATAGGAATCGATCACGTACTTGAGGCCCGCGTCGTTGATCTTCAGTTGATCGTCGCTCAGGCCGTGCCGCTTGAGCTGCTTCGGCCACAGGTGCTTGCGCGCGATGGATAATTTCTCCTCCGCCACGTAACCCGCAAGCCGCAACATCTCCATGCGGTCGAGCAACGGGCCGGGAATGGTATCCAACTGGTTGGCGGTGCAGATGAACAGCACCTTGGACAGATCCACGCGCAGATCCAGGTAGTGATCGAGGAAATCGGCATTCTGCTCCGGGTCGAGCACCTCCAGCAGCGCCGACGCCGGGTCGCCCTGAAAGGACGCACCGATCTTGTCAATCTCGTCCAGCATGATCACCGGGTTCGCCACCTGCACTTCCTTCAGCGCCTGCACAAACTTGCCCGGCATGGCGCCGATATAGGTACGCCGGTGACCCTTTATCTCGGCCTCGTCACGCATGCCGCCAAGGCTGAAACGGTAGAACTCCCGCCCCAGTGCATCCGCGATCGAGCGGCCGATGCTGGTTTTCCCCACGCCTGGCGGGCCTACCAGCAGCAGAATGGACCCGGAAATTTCGCCCTTGAAAGAGCCCACCGCGAGAAACTCCAGGATGCGCTTTTTGACATCTCCCAGGCCTTCGTGATGATCGTTGAGCACCTCCCGCGCATGCTTGAGTTCCAGGTTGTCCTTGGAGAGCACACCCCAGGGTACTGCCGTGGCCCAGTCGAGGTAGTTGCGTGTTACCCCGTACTCTGGCGACCCGGTTTCCAGCACGGAAAGCTTGTGTAGTTCATCGTCGATGCGCCGCGCAACGGCTTCCGGCATATTGAGCTCGGCAATGCGCTCCTGGAACGTTTCGACATCCGAGGTGCGGTCATCCTTGGAGATTCCCAGTTCTTTCTGGATAATCTTGAGCTGCTCGCGCAAAAAGAACTCGCGCTGCTGATCGGAGACTTTCTCGTTCACCTGGCTGGTGATCTGGCTCTGCAGTTCCGCTACCTCCCGCTCCTTGCGCAGCAGCGTGATGACCTTTTCCATGCGTGACCGCAGCGGCAGGGTATCCATGATTTCCTGCAACTGTTCCCCGGACGCGGTGGTCAGCGCGGCGGAAAAATCCGCCAGCAGGCTGGGCTGGTTCGGGCTGAAGTTCGCCATGTACTGCTTCAGTTCCTCGCTGTACAGCGGGTTGAGTGGCAACAGCTCCTTGATTTCCTTGATCAGCGCCATCGCGTAGGCCTTGATCTCGTCGGACTCGCGATCACCCACACTGCGCGGGTACTCTACCTGCACCCGCCAGGGGGCGCTGTCACTCAGCCAGCGCACGATACGGAAACGCTTGATACCCTGCGCCAGAAACTGGCCTCGCTGTTCGGCAGGCGCGGGGGGGCGATGCAGGCGCACGACGCAGCCGATCTCGGGGAACTTCCGCGGGTCGACCTCGCCGCTGTCGGTGCGCTCCACATAAGACAGGCCGATCAGGCCATTGCCAGTCTTGCCGACGGCCTCCAGCGTGCTGTCCCATTCCTGCGGATTGATCGCCACCGGCTGCACCTGCCCGGGGAAAAAGGGGCGCCTGGGAATCGGCATCAGGTACAGCGTTTCCGGCAGCACATCGTCGGCGACCGCCGGGGCGTGTGAATCCGTGTCCTCGCCAAATACCGCCGCCTCTTCCGGGTCAGCCGTCTGCTCCTGTTCCGTCATGGTTCCCTGATCCCGCTGTCGAGGCTTCATGGTCTTACTATGCGGCCGACGGTGGAGATTTCAAGCGCGGCAAGCGGACCCATGTGGCGGTATACTTCCCGCCTTGAAACGCCAACGCGCCAGCAGCAAGAGGACACACCCGTGCATATTGATCAATTCACCGACGCCGATCTCGCGTCCGCCCTCGATTCACTTGAACAGGCCTACGAGGCGCTGCGACAGCGCGCGCTGGCACTGGATCTCACGCGAGGCAAGCCAAGCACTGAGCAGCTGGCGCTGTCGGCCGCGCTGGATGGCATTCTCGCCGGTGATTACCGCGCACAGGACGGCACGGACGTGCGCAACTATGGCGGTCTGGAGGGCCTGTTGGAGGCCAGGGAGCTGTTCGCAGAGGTGCTGGACGTGCCGCCTGCGGAAGTCCTGATAGGCGGCAATGCGAGCCTGACCCTGATGTACAACGTGATCGAGTTTGCGCTCACGGTCGGTCTCAGGGGTCCCGCCTCTGCCTGGGGAAACTCCGAGAGCGTGAAGTTTCTCTGCCCGGCTCCCGGTTACGATCGCCACTTCGCCATCTGCGAACACCTGGGTATTGAAATGCTCAGCGTACCCATGCTCGACACCGGGCCCGATATGGACAAGGTCGAGTCACTGCTGGCCAGCGACGAGACCATTCGCGGCATCTGGTGCGTGCCGCGCTTTTCCAACCCCACTGGCTGTGTGTACAGTGATGAGACTGTGGAGCGCATAGCGGGCCTCGGCCGCATCGCCAGCGAGAATTTCCTGGTGATGTGGGACAACGCCTACGCCGTGCATACACTGGATGACGACGCGCCGGTACTGGCCTCGTTACGCGCGGCCTGCGAACGTCAGGGCACGCTGGATAGTGTGTTCCAGTTTGGCTCCACCTCGAAAATCACTTTCGCCGGTTCCGGCGTCAGTTTCATGGCCTCCAGCCCGGATAACCTGAACGCGTACAAACAACACCTGGGTTTCCAGACCATCGGGCCCGACAAGGTGAACCAGTTGCGCCACGTGCGTTTTTTGAGTGATGCCGACACGCTCGCACAGCACATGCTCGCGCACCGGGCGCTCATCCGGCCGCGTTTTGAACAGGTGCTCAAGACCCTGGATGCGGAACTCGCCGGCACCGGTATGGGCCGCTGGCTGGCGCCGCAAGGGGGCTATTTCATTTCCTTTGACACGCTGCCCGGCCTGGCGACGGAAGTGGTGGGGCTGGCGGCGGAGATCGGCGTGAAGCTTACCCCGGCCGGTGCAACCTTCCCCTATGGAAAAGACCCCGAAGACAGCAATATCCGGCTCGCGCCCACCTTCCCCTCCCTGGAGGACGTGGCGGCCGCGGCAGAGGCCTTTGTGGTGTGTGTGAAGCTCGCGACGGTGCGGCAGCGGCTGGCGGCTCAGACCTGATGGCTGGCGGCCCGGGCCTGATGGTTAATCGACCCAGTCTTCTCCCCACAGGCTGCGGATGTAGTTGACCACATCCCACACAGCTTCCTCACTCCCCAGTTGCGACAGAAACCCCGGCATACCGGCGCCGGTGCCATTGGCAATGTGGTAGTACAGGTCTGCCTCAGTGGTGCCCAGCAGATAACTACCGGGGTCGGTGAGATCGGTCGCACCCGGCATACGCTCGGGGCCTTCTTCTTCCTCCAGCGCGTCGCCAAAAGACTCCTCAATGGCATCGACATCGCTCGCGTCACTGAATTCCGGATCCTCGTCGATCAGATTCCAGTTGTCGCTCTGGGTGTCTTCGCCATAAACCTCATCGATAGCCGAGACCAGATCCGACAGTACCTCGTCCCGGACTTCCGGGTCCACGCTGTCTTCTTCCGGCGGCGGACCCGCCCACTCGGGCCAGTCGTCAATGGGTTTCTGCGCGGGAAGAATGTTTTCTGGGGCGGCCGGTTGCTCAGAGGCAAACAGCGGGTCGGGCTCGTCTATCGGGTCTTCACCGTAGAGTGACTCGTATTGCTCGGAGGGGTCCCAGCCATGGCATTCCGTGCAGTACCGCTCAAAGTACTCGGCACCGTTCAACAGGGAGATCGTGTCGCTCGGCACCACGCTGCCCTGTGCCGGGCCGGGAAGCAGGATTGCAGACCACCCAGCCAGCGCAAACAGACAGGCAAGCGCTCTCAGGGGCACCGCGGGTGACCTACTCTTCCCTGCCCTGATGGCCCGGGGGAATGCCCAGGTAGGGAAAACTGGTGACATTGCCTTCCACGGGAACAGATTCGGAGACTTTTCCACTGCCTTCCTTGTCCACCTCGTCGATGCGAATAATCGCCTGCATGGGAATATAACTGCGGCGCACACCGCTGAACTCGTTCTTCAGCTTCTCTTCGCTGGGATCTACCAGAATCTGCGAGCGTTCACCAAACACGAACTCCTCGACCTCAATAAAACCCCACATATCGCTCTGATAAATCTGCCGTGCGAAAATCTCGAACACCTGGCTGCCGTTCTGGAAAATTACCTTGTAGACCGATTGGTTAGACATCATTTCCTCGCGTTTCGCCCCACAAAGAGGCGGGGCGCACCGACCTCCGATTGCAGGGGCGGGCAATCTTATCACCGCATTCACAGAATACCAGCCCATGTCGCCCACGTACTAGGTTTGAACCGGTGTTGTCGGTATAATCCTCGCCCCTTTCAAGCAAGCGGCGGCAGTGTCTGCCAAGCGAAGCGGTGAGCAAAAAACTCTACATCAAGACCCATGGCTGCCAGATGAACGAGTACGACTCGTCACGGATGCGCGATCTGCTGTCCGGAAGTCACGGCATGGTGCCCACCGAAAACCCGGAAGACGCCGACGTACTGCTGCTAAACACCTGTTCTATAAGGGAAAAAGCGCAGGAGAAGGTGTTTCATCAGCTCGGCCGCTGGAAACAGCTGAAACAGAAAAACCCCGACCTCATCATCGGCGTTGGCGGCTGCGTGGCGAGCCAGGAAGGCGCGGAAATCGGCCGCCGCGCACCCTATGTGGACCTGGTGTTCGGCCCCCAGACGCTGCATCGTCTGCCCGAGATGCTGGAGCAGCGCGGCCCGGGCGGCACACTCGTTGTGGATGTCAGCTTTCCCGAGATTGAAAAATTCGACCGCCTGCCCGAGCCCCGAGCCGACGGCCCCAGCGCGTTTGTCTCGGTGATGGAGGGCTGCAGCAAATACTGCACGTTCTGCGTGGTGCCTTATACACGTGGCGAGGAAGTCTCACGGCCGGTCGACGACGTGATCGCCGAGATCTACCATCTGGCGCAGAGCGGCGTGCGCGAGGTCAACCTGCTCGGGCAGAACGTGAATGCCTATCGCGGCCCCAATCACGAAGGTGACATCGTCGATTTTGCCGAGTTGCTGCACCTGGTGGCCAAAGTGCCCGGCATCGAACGCATCCGCTACACCACGTCGCACCCGGTCGAGTTCTCGGATGCGCTGATCGACGCCTACGCCCATATCCCGCAGCTCGTGGATCACCTGCACCTGCCGGTGCAGAGCGGCTCCGATCGCATTCTCGCGGCCATGAAACGCGGCCACACCGCGCTCGAGTACAAATCACGCATTCGGCGCCTGCGCGCAGTGCGGCCCGATATCAGCATCTCCTCGGATTTCATTATCGGCTTTCCCGGGGAAACCGACGCGGATTTCGCCGCTACCATGAAGCTGGTGGAGGATGTGGGTTTCGACGCCTCCTTCAGCTTCATTTACAGCGCGCGCCCGGGCACACCGGCCGCCGAGTTAGCCGACACCACCCCGGAAGCGGTAAAAAAGCAGCGCCTGCAGATTCTGCAAACCCGCATCGGGCAGCAGGCCAGCGCCATCAGCCGGTCCATGCTGGGCAGCACGCAGCGGATTCTGGTGACAGGCGTCGCGACAAAAGATCCCGGCCAGCTTCAGGGACGCACCGAAAACAACCGCCCGGTGAACTTCCGCAGCGACGAGCATTCCCTCATCGGCCAGTTTGTAGAGGTCGAGATTCAGGAAGCCCTGCCCAATTCTCTGCGCGGTGTGCTGGCACAGCGCTACGACCTTGCCGCCGACGGTTGACGGCAATGAAAACCCGGTTATCCTTAACTCTACGCAAACGGCCCGATGCGGGCGACAGGACACATTGAACAACGAGCCTCCCCCCGAAACGCAGACGACCCCGTCGACGCGACGTACCCTCACCCTGGAACCCAATGACGCGCGCCACCTGGCCATATTGTGCGGCCATCTGGACGGCCACCTGCGGCAGATCGAGCAGCGCCTGGGTATCCGCCTGTCTGCGCGCGGCAACCAGTTTGTGCTGGAGGGCCCCGCGGCCAGTGTGGTTATGGCTGAACGCCTGCTGGTGCACCTCTACGCCGATATCTGCCAGGGCGTGGGCCTGAGCCCGGAATCGCTACATCTGCAGTTACAGCAGTCCGGCCTTGAGAATCTCGCCGATGCGCCGCTGGAGGCGCCGGTGGAAGCCCTGCAGATTATTCGCACCAAGCGCGCCTCAATCAAGGCGCGTGGCCGCAACCAGCAGTCCTACGTGCGCTCCATCAAGCAGCAGGACATCAACTTCGGTATCGGTCCGGCCGGCACCGGCAAAACCTATCTCGCCGTGGCCTGCGCCGTGGAGGCCCTGCTGGAAGAGCGCGTGCGACGCATCCTGCTGGTGCGCCCGGCGGTAGAGGCCGGCGAGAAGCTGGGTTTTCTGCCGGGTGATCTCGCCCAGAAAATCGACCCGTACCTGCGCCCGCTGTACGATGCCCTGTACGAAATGCTCGGCTTTGAAACAGTCAATCGATACATCGAGCGCAGCGTGCTGGAAGTGGCGCCGCTGGCGTTCATGCGCGGGCGCACGCTGAACAACTCGTTCATCATTCTGGATGAGGCGCAGAACACAACCCGTGAGCAGATGAAAATGTTTCTCACGCGCATCGGCTTCGGTTCCACGGCGGTGATCACCGGCGACGCAACGCAGATCGATTTACCGCGCGGCACACAATCCGGCCTGACCCATGTCAGCAATATCCTCGACGGTGTAGACGGCATCAGCTTTACCTATTTCGGCAACAAGGATGTCGTGCGACACCCGCTGGTGCAGCGCATCGTGGAGGCCTACGACCGCGCCGAAGACAAGGCAACGCCGCTGGACAAGAGCAAATTATGAACCCGCAGGTAGACATCCAGAGCGCCACTGCCGAACCCGTGCCAGAGGAGGAAGACATACGCCGCTGGGTAGCGGCGGCACTCGCAGGCGTACCCGAGAGCGCCCGTTTGCAGGCACGGCACGCTGCTCCCGAGCTCACCGTGCGCCTGGTGGACGGCCCGGAAATGACGCATCTGAACACCAGCTTCCGGGCTAAAAGCGGGGCGACCAACGTTCTCTCATTTCCCGCAGATCTCCCGGCAGAGCTGGAACTGCCGCTGTTGGGCGATATTGTTATCTGTGCGCCTGTGGTGCGCAGGGAAGCCGCCGAGCAGGGTAAAACCCTCGCCGCGCACTGGGCCCACATGACGGTGCACGGCACCCTGCACCTGCTGGGTTATGACCATCTCGAAGAGGCGGACGC
>TARA_R110002049_G_scaffold104044_5_pt1 | contig 24496 bp, 17 predicted proteins | sample TARA_R110002049 | Tara Oceans TARA_R110002049 (sample SAMEA4396941) | marine metagenome | biome: Polar Biome; feature: [SRF] surface water layer (ENVO:00010504); material: water (ENVO:00002006), including particulate matter (ENVO:01000060) such as... | depth 5 m
GGCCGGCTTCTGGAAAGTGGCTTGCTGACCGCTGGAGAACAGCTGACGGATGCCAAAGGCCGCAACGAAGCCACAATCAGAGTGGATGGTTCACTTGTCAGTGGCTCTCACACCGGTTCAATTCACAAGGTCGGCGCTCTGGTACAAGGCTTTGAAGCCTGTAATGGCTGGACCTACTGGCATGTGGAACGCGCCGGAAAACGCATTTGCGTCGATGAATTCCGCGACGAAATCCGCGCTCTGGCATCCTGACTGCATCGGCGAAAATTATAACGTAACCGGCAGCTTAGCCGGCCCCGTTGAATCTGATTCAGAACCTTAGCCACGCCGCTTCGGGACTGAAATCGGCCGCGTTTGCGTGAAAAGCCTCTTGACCCGCAAAATCCCATGGCCCACATGAGCATAACCAGTTGGTCGGATGGCCGCTCTGCACAGTGCGAAAGCAGTGCAGGGAGGAAAGTCCGGGCTCCACAGAATCACGGTGCCGGATAACGTCCGGCGAGAGCAATCTCAGGGAAAGTGCCACAGAAAGCGTACCGCCAGAGGGCGTTATCCGTTCGGATTTCGACTGAAGGTAAGGGTGAAAAGGTGAGGTAAGAGCTCACCGCAGACTCTGGTAACAGGTCTGGCATGGTAAACCCCACCGGGAGCAAAACCGAATAGGAATGGTGCGGTTGCAGGATAATATCCTCAATCAGGTTTGTTTCTGAACCAGCCATTCGGGTAGGTTGCACGAGGCGGCTGGCAACAGGCGTCCCAGATGAATGGCCATCGCGCATTGTGCTTGTCTTGCGGCATGCCCTTGAACAGCACGATGTGACACAGAACCCGGCTTACAGACCAACTGGTTTTTTCTTTCCCACAATCCTCCGGTGACAATGGTCCTGCAAATTGCAAGACAAAAACAGATTGTTAACGTTACCTGACTATTTATGGAACCTGATTAATCCTGTTTTCACACGCTGATCGGCCGGGAGTGCGATGCTGTTGCCAAACTCGCCATTTTTGCAGGTCGCTCCCAGCGTGCAGATGCAGCACAAACCCTGGATCAACACCGGCAGACCCATGAACGCGTCAGACAATTCACAAGATGGTTCGATGGACCCGCGACCGCATTTTCCGGTGATGCTGGCTGAAGTGCTGGTGGCATTGGCGCCGGTTGCAGGCGGAGTGTTCGTTGACGGCACTTTTGGTGCCGGCGGCTATACCAGCGCATTGCTGGAAGCGGGGGCGGCTCATGTCTACGGCTTTGACCGCGATCCAACGGCGATACAATCCGGTCAGAAACTGGCCGCGAAATTTCCTCAGCGGCTGACACTGATCGAAGGCAGATTTTCAGATATGATCGCGCATCTGGAAGCCGTCAGGGCACCAGCTCTGGACGGCGTTGTTCTGGACATTGGCGTTTCATCGATGCAGATCGATACTGCCGAGCGGGGCTTTTCCTTTCAGAAAAACGGCCCGCTGGACATGCGAATGAGCAATTTCGGACCGACAGCGGCCGATGTCGTCAATCAGTTCTCGCATGGCGAGCTTGCACACATTTTCAAATTTCTGGGCGAAGAACGTCAGGCCGGTCGCATCGCCAGCGCAATTCTGAAGCGCCGCGCAACACAGCCGCTGACGACCACAGCAGATCTGGCGGACACCGTCACAGACATTATTCCGCGCAAGGCGAAGGACCGGATTCACCCGGCAACGCGTGTGTTCCAGGCATTGCGGATTTTCGTCAACCGCGAGCTGGAAGAACTGGCCATGGGTCTGGCTGCTGCTGAAGAGCAGTTAAAACCCGGGGGCCGTCTGGTCGTCGTCACCTTTCATTCTCTGGAAGATCGCATCGCCAAGACATTCTTCAATTCGCGCAGCGAAACCCGGCTCGGTGGCTCGCGCCATGCACCCGAACCGGCCCCGCTCGCACCGCCAAGTTTTCATCTGGGGTCCCGCAAAGCGCAGGCCGCCAGTGCGGAGGAGTGTCAGGAAAACCCGCGCTCCAGATCAGCAAAATTGCGGGTAGGCGAGCGCACGTCACATCCCGCATTCGCTTTGGACATGGCTGCTCTTGGCGTTCCGTCTTTGCCGGGACTGCAAGGTTTAGACCGATGAGGAACACATAATGCTGCGACATGCCTGGACACTGTTTCTCTGCTTCGTCATGGTTTCCGGGGCAGCCGTCACCTATAAAATCAAATATCAGGCTGAACAGGCAGCAGAGAACGCCGAGGATCTGGTGTCGGAAATCAACGGGCTGGAAGACGATATTTCCCGGCTGAATGCCCAGTGGAGCCTGCTCAATCAGCCTTCCAGGTTACAGGCGCTTGTGGAAAATAATGCAGATGTCCTGCCTTTGTCAGCGTTGGCGCCACACCAGGTCGCGATAATCGATCAGATTCCGGAAAAATCACCATTATCGCTCATTCTGCCACGCCAAAAGCCGCTCTACAGCCAGTATGAGAGCAGCAATCTGGCCCGGCTCATCAATCAGACCAGCACGCCAAGTCTTGCTGATTTCATCAATTCGGAGGATCGCTGATCATGGCGCTGTCTGAAACTTTCGGTTCGGTCCGGGCAAAAGCAACATTTCCCGCGTCAGTGCGGCGTCATTTTGCCATCAAAGGCACATTTGCCGCCAGGGGAGACGAAGCCCGGTTGCGCCTGTTTCTTGCAATCGCGTTGTTTGCCGCAATTTTTGCGATCATCGGCATCCGCCTGGTCAGTATCGCCGTCTTTGGCGAACCGGACATCGGCAACCCTTACGGGTCCAGCGGCGTATCTGCCGCCCGGCCGGACCTGGTCGACCGCAATGGCGAAGTGCTGGCAACGGACGTCAAGACATTTTCCATGTTTGCGGAGCCCAAGCGTGTGCTTGATGCAGATGAAGTGATGGAAGGGCTTGTGCGGGTTTTCCCGGATTTGGATACTGAAAAAAACCGCAAGCGCCTTGCCAGCAAACGCGGCTTCATGTGGCTCAAACGCGAAATCTCCCAGGAGCAGAAGCTGCGGATTCATCGAATGGGTCTGCCCGGTATCGGATTTTTGAACGAGAATCGCCGGTTTTATCCGGGCAAGGAAACCGCAGGGCATATATTGGGGCTGGTGAATGTCGACAATGAAGGCATTGCCGGCATCGAGAAATATATTGATGGACAGGGACTATCCGATCTCCAGGAAGCCGGTCTGCAGATGGAGCGCAACCTTGAGCCGGTCAAACTGTCCACAGACTTGCGGGTTCAGCACATTGTGCGCAACGAGTTGAGCCAGGCCATGGAGCGCTATCAGGCGATTGCGGCAATCGGAATTGTGCTTGATGTCAATACAGGTGAAGTCATCGCGATGTCGTCGCTGCCTGATTACGACCCGAACATCCCGACACAGGCTCAGGAAAAAGAGAGATTGAACCGGGCGACGGCCGGCGTCTTCGAGATGGGCTCGATTTTCAAGACGTTCACCTCGGCCATGGCACTGGACAGTGGTCTGGTGACGATGCAGGACAGCTTTGATGTCAGCAAGCCGCTTCGCGTCGCGGGCTATACCATCAAGGATTTTTACGGAAAACGGCGGCCTCTTTCGGTGCCTGAAGTCTATATTTATTCATCGAATATCGGCACTGCCAAGATGGCCATGACGGTGGGCATTGAAGGCCACAAGGAATTCCTGACGCGCATGGGTCTGATGGACCGGTTGATCACAGAGCTCCCCGAATCAGCTTCACCGCAATTTCCCGACAAATGGAGCCAACTCAGCCAGATTACTATTTCATTCGGCCATGGAATTGCTGTATCCCCGATGCAGACAGCCGTTGCCGCCTCTGCTTTGGTAAATGGTGGCCGGCTTATCCCGCCGACATTTTTCCCGCGTACGGCCGCAGAAGCAGATTTGCTGGCAAAACGGGTGGTTTCCGAAGAAACCAGCGACAAAATGCGCTATCTCATGCGCCTCAATGTTTTGAAAGGCTCCGGGCGCCGTGCCGAGGTTGCGGGCTATCGTGTCGGCGGAAAAACCGGAACGGCTGAAAAGGTGATAAACGGAAAATATGTGGCTCACCTTCGTTTCAACTCTTTTTTGGCCGCATTTCCAATGGATGACCCGAAATATCTTGTGCTTGTCGTCATGGACGAGCCGAAGCCCGAAAAAGAAGGAGGCGGGGCGACAGCGGCGGTCAATGCTGCACCGACAGTTGCTGCCATCGTCAAGCGCGCCGCGCCTCTGCTGGGCGTGATGCCGCGCATGGAAAGTGATGCCGCTCTTGGCATTCCGCAATATGACGTCCCAAGCCCAGCCCAGTAACAGGAACTGACAATTAATGATGCGTCTTGGAGATCTGCTGAAACTTGATGCACCGGACAGGGATGCCCTGATCGGTGCTGAGTTGACTGATGATATGAAGACACAGCGGATAACCGGCATTTGTGCCGATAGCCGCAAAGTCCAGCGTGGCAATCTATTCGTTGCCATTTCCGGGGTGCAGACAGATGGCGCGGCCTTTATTGACAGCGCTGTAGAGGCTGGCGCCGTTGCCGTGCTGATAGATGAAAAACTGGATATGGACCCGTCAGTCTTATCCGTGCCGCTGATCCGGTCCAACAATCCGCGGCGTGCACTGGCGCTGCTGGCAGCGCGGTTTTTTCCGCGCCAGCCAAAGATCATTATCGCTGTGACCGGGACCGCGGGCAAAACCTCGGTCGCCAATTTCACCGCACAGATGTTCAAAAGCGCCGGGCTGCGCGCTGCCAGTATCGGCACCTTGGGCGTCATTGTGGATGGCCAGGTCAATTATGGCGGACTGACAACGCCGGATCCGGTTTCTCTCCATAAAACCCTGGATCGCCTGGCCCGCGAGGGCGTCAATCATGTGGCACTGGAAGCCTCCAGCCATGGTCTGGATCAACACCGTCTAGACGGCGTGAAACTGACCGCAGGAGCCTTTACCAATCTGGGCCGAGATCACATGGACTACCATCAAACGGAAGCGGACTATTTTGCCGCCAAGGCCCGTCTGATTACAGATTTACTGCCAAAGGGCGCACCTTTTGTCGTCAATATAGATGCGCCCTGGGCTGATAAGGCGGCTGAGTTGGCAGACTGTGCTGATTTGCGCGTTTTGCGTATCGGCGAAGACATCCGTCTCACCGAATTGGTCGTAAAGGACGGAAAAACCGGGCCGCAGCAGGATCTGACATTGAGTTTCTTCGGCGAGGAGAAAAACGTAAGTCTGCCTTTGCCGGGGGCATTTCAGGCCGAGAATGCCTTGATGGCTGCCGGGCTGGCGATTTCATGCAAGATCGACCCGGTCGCGGTTCTCAAGGCGCTGGCCAAGCTGAAAGGCGTCTCCGGCCGTCTGGAGCCGGTTGACATGCAGGGTATGCCTGGGCGGATTTTCGTTGACTACGCCCATAAGCCGGATGCCTTGCGCTCCACGCTTCAGGCGCTCAGGCCTTATCCGAAACGTCTTTTGATTGTCATCGTTGGTGCCGGCGGTGACCGCGACAAGGGCAAACGTCCTTTGATGGGCCAAATTGCGCATGAAAATGCCGATCTGGTGATTGTCACAGATGACAATCCTCGCAACGAGAACCCGCAACAGATTCGCAGCGAAATCCTCGCCGCCGCTCCCCGAGCGATCGAAATCCCGGATCGTGCCAGCGCGATCGCGACAGCAGTCGCCATCCTGACCGAAGATGATGTTCTGGTCGTGGCCGGAAAAGGCCATGAGGAAGGTCAGATCATCGGCAAAGAGGTGTTGCCGTTTTCCGATCACGAAGAGATTGCCAAGGCTCTGGCCGCACGAAAATCAAGCGGCGAATATAAAATGCACGACAAGGTGGCGCCACTGGGCCCGCCGCTGTGGACCTTTGCTGAACTTGAAGCTGCAATGGGCGGCCGGTTATTCGGCTCTCAGCCCAAAGCGGTGCACGGAGTGTCGATTGACAGCCGCACGAGCCAGCCGGGCGATCTGTTCTTCGCGATCAGGGGCGACAAGTTTGACGGCCATGATTTCGTTACGAAATCATTCCGTCAGGGCGCTGTGCTGGCGATTGTCAGCGAAGACAAGCTGCCCGCTCTAGGACGCACGGCCGGCCCTTTTCTGGTCGTGGCGGATGTTCTGGAAGCTTTGCAGAAACTGGGTAAGGCGGCGCGCGCCCGGTCCGCGGCACGTATTGTTGCCATCACCGGAAGTGTTGGAAAAACCAGCACCAAGGAATTGCTGGCAACCGGACTGTCTGAAAATGGCAGTGTCCATGCCTCTGAAAAAAGTTTCAACAATCACTGGGGCGTTCCGTTGTCGCTGGCGCGAATGCCACTCGACGCGGAATATGGCGTCTTCGAAATCGGCATGAACCATCCAGGTGAAATCGAACCTTTGGTCAGGATGGTTCGCCCGCATGTTGCCATTGTCACCACAGTCGCGCCGGTGCATCTGGAATTTTTTGACAATATTCAACAGATCGCTGCTGCAAAGGCGGAAATCTTCAGCGGACTGGAGCCGGGCGGAACGGCAATTTTGAACAGCGACAATGCGTTTTTCGGATTTTTGAAGGCGGAAGCGGAAAAGGCCGGTGCAGACCGGGTCATCAGTTTTGGAACCGCCGGTGATGCTGAGGCCAGGCTCGATGATTTTGTTCTTTCGGAAACCGGTTCCATGGTCGCCTCAACGATTTGCGGCGATGATGTTACCTTTACCATGCCGACCAGCGGACGCTATCTGGCAGAAAATGCGATGGCGGTTCTGGCCGCTGCCCAAGCCATGGGTGCCGACAAGGCAGATGTTGCTCTAGGCCTGTCGAAATTCAAGCTGATGGGCGGCCGCGGCGCCAGAGAAACCCATGCGTTGCAGGCTGGCAGCTACACCTTGATCGATGACAGTTACAATGCGAACCCGGCCAGCATGTCAGCCTCCATCGGCATGCTCGGCGAACTCAGCACCAGCGGTCGAAAGATCGTGGTGCTGGGCGATATGCTGGAGCTGGGCAGCGAAAGTGCGCATCTTCACAGCGATCTGAATACCAACATTGAACAGGCACAGATCGACCGCGTCCTGTTATGCGGCCCGCAGATGAAACATCTTTGGGACGTACTGACCGACAGCCGGAAATGCGTTCACACCGAGACTTCAAAAGATCTCATGGCGCCACTGCTTGCAGAAATTTCTCCAGGCGATGTGGTCATGGTCAAGGGGTCTTTGGGCATGGCCATGAGCGGATTGGTTGACACCTTAAAGCGCATCCATTCAACAGTGCCGGAGCAACCGGCCGAAACTGTTCGCGGTCCGGTTGCCGATGCAGACACACATGAGGGCGCGTAAGCGGATATGCTTTATTTTCTGAGCCAGACATCGGAATTTCTTCCGGTCTTCAATCTGTTTCGCTATATTACCGTGCGCACCGGCGGTGCCATGATGACCGCCATGTTACTGGTGTTTCTGTTTGGTCCGCTGATCATCAACTGGCTGCGCAGCCGTCAGGGCCGGGGGCAACCGATCCGCTCTGATGGCCCGGTCACACATCTCGACAAGCAGGGCACGCCGACAATGGGTGGGCTGATTATCCTGCTGGCGCTGATTTCCAGCGCGCTGCTCTGGGCAAATCTGACCAGCCCCTATGTCTGGATCGTCCTGCTGGTTACAGTCGCTTTCGGGGCAATCGGGTTTTACGATGATTATCTGAAAGTCACCAATGCCAGCCACAAGGGCTTTTCGGGCAAGGCGCGCCTGTCGCTGGAAAGCCTCATCGCCGGGATCGCTGCATTTGCGGTCATGTCCATCGGGGATACGCCGTTTTCCAGCTCTCTGACGTTTCCGTTTTTCAAGGATTTGATCTGGAATCTGGGATGGTTCTTTATTCCCTTTGCGGTTTTTGTCATCGTCGGTGCCGGCAATGCGGTCAATCTGACCGATGGGCTGGATGGTCTGGCGATTGTGCCGGTGATGATTGCAGCAGGCAGTTTCGGTGTGATCGCCTATCTGTCAGGAAACGGATTGTTTGCCGATTACCTGCAAATCCACTTTGTCGCCGGCGCTGGCGAACTAGCGGTCCTGTGTGGCGCAATGATCGGTGCCGGGCTGGGCTTTTTATGGTTCAACGCGCCGCCGGCGGCGATTTTCATGGGCGACACCGGATCACTGGCCCTCGGCGGTATGATCGGTGCCATCGCAGTGTCAACGAAACACGAGATCGTCCTCGCAATTATCGGCGGATTGTTCGTTCTGGAAGCATTGTCGGTCATCATCCAGGTGACCTCATTCAAGTTGACCGGAAAACGCGTCTTCCGCATGGCGCCGATCCACCACCATTTTGAACAATTGGGCTGGACCGAGCCGCAAGTCGTGATCCGCTTCTGGATCATTGCAGTGGTTTTGGCAATGGTTGGCCTGTCTACCTTGAAGCTGAGATAGGCAATGATCCCGGTCACAACCATGTCAGGAAAGCGGGTCGCCGTTTTTGGCCTTGGCGGCTCTGGCCTCGCCACAGCCAGCGCCGTGATGGCCGGTGGTGGCGATGTGGTGGTGTGGGACGACAATGAGGCAAGGGTCAGTGCAGCGCGGGACGCAGGCCTGACTACTCGGGATCTGCGTCAGCTTGATTTTTCCGCACTGGATGCCCTGGTGCTGGCACCCGGTGTGCCGCTGACCCATCCCAGTCCGCATTGGACGGTGGAGCTTGCCAGAACTGCCGGTGTGGAAATCATCGGAGATATCGAATTATTCTGCCGTGAGCGCGCCGCCCACGCTCCCGGCAGCGATTTTATCGCCATCACCGGAACCAATGGTAAATCCACCACCACGGCGCTGATTGCACATGTTTTGAAGCAGGCCGGGCGGCAAGTGGAAATGGGCGGCAATATCGGTACGCCGATTCTGTCCCTCGCGCCTCCTGCGCCGGGGCGGATTCACGTTGTCGAGTGCTCAAGCTACCAGATTGATCTGGCACCCGGCCTTGCGCCCTCCGTCGGCGTGCTTCTCAATGTCAGTCTGGATCATCTGGATCGTCATGGCACGCTGGAAAATTATGCTGCGATCAAGGCGCGCATGATTGAACAGTCCGGTGCAGCAGTGATCGGCATAGATGACCGGTTCGGTGCGAAGCTGGCAGACATCATCGAAGCTGCCGCCAAACCCTTGACCCGCATCGGCATTCGCATCCCCGTCAGCGATGGCTTTATGATGCAGAATGGCTGGCTGGTCGAAGCGGCAGGTGGCAGCACGCGCGGTGTCTTTGATCTCTCGCAGGCTGAAAATCTTCGCGGTGCCCATAACGCGCAAAATGCGGCAGCTGCGTTTGCGGCCTGCCGGCATTGCGGCCTGTCTGATCAACAGATCTCAGCCGGGTTGATTTCCTTTCCCGGACTGGTCCATCGCATGGAGACCATTGCACAGCAGGGCCGGGTCCGAATTGTCAATGATACCAAGGCAACCAATGCCGACGCTGCCGGTCGCGCGCTGCTGAGCTTTGACCACATTTACTGGATTGCCGGCGGCGAGCCGAAATCCGGAGGCATCGCCGGTTTGGCCGAGCATTTTCCACGCATCGCAAAAGCCTATCTGATCGGGGAAGCGCGTGATGAATTTGCCGCCATCCTGGACGGCCACGTCCCGTTTGCGCTGTTCCAGTCTCTGCAGGCGGCGACCGCAGCGGCGCTGGAGGATGCCCTTCGGGATAAGGCGGCAGACATCACTGTGCTGTTGTCTCCGGCCTGTGCCAGTTTTGATCAATTCGCCAATTTTGAGGAGCGTGGGGAAACATTCCGCGCGGCCGTTCTCAACCATCTTTCCCATAACACCCTGCAAGGAGGCCCATCATGAAAGTCTCGCGCGCCGATACAAGCCGCTTCGCCAATTGGTGGTGGACCGTAGACCGGTATCTACTGACCGCCCTTCTGACTGTGATGATTGCAGGCATCGTGCTGTCCTTTGCCGCCAGTCCGCCAATTGCCGCGCGCCTGAAACTTGATAATTATTACTTTGTCATCCGCCACATTATTTTCGCCGTGCCCGCTCTTCTGGTGATGATCGGAGTTTCCTTTCTCAACGCGCGGCAGGTGCGCCGATTGGCGCTGTTATTGCTGATCGGCGGAATTGTGATGATGATCGCGACCTTGCTTGTCGGGTTTGAAGCGAAGGGTGCGCGCCGCTGGTTGTTTATTGCAGGATTCTCGATCCAGCCTTCTGAATTTGTTAAGCCGGGCTTCGTGGTGATCTGTGCCTGGCTGTTTGCCGAAGGGCCGAAACGCCCGGATATTCATGGCCACATCATCGCTGTCGGATTGCTGGTACTTGTCTCCGGATTGCTTATTCTGCAGCCCGATTTTGGTCAGACCATGCTGATTGTCATGGTTTGGGGCGGCATTTTCTTTCTTGCCGGAATGCCGTGGTTTTTCATCATAGGTCTTGCCGGGCTCAGCGTCATCGGGATATTGACCGTCTATACTCTGATCCCTTATGTGGCGGCCCGCATAGATAAATTCCTCAATCCGGAAAATGCCGATACGTTTCAGGTTGATACCGCCCTGGAATCCTTCACCACTGGCGGCTGGTTCGGCCGCGGGCCGGGTGAGGGGACGGTGAAAAACATATTGCCAGATTCTCATACAGATTTTATCTTCGCAGTGGCGGCCGAGGAATACGGCATTATTTTCACTTTGATCCTGGTGGCGCTGTTCACCTTCATCGTGATGCGCGGTTTCAGCCATGCATTGAAGCAGCATGATGCCTTCACCCGCCTGGCGACATCGGGTCTGGTTGCCCTGTTCGGTGTTCAGGCAATTATCAATATGGCTGTAAATCTGAATCTGATGCCCTCCAAAGGCATGACATTGCCTTTCGTGTCCTATGGCGGGTCGTCGACGATGGCCGTGGCCATTGGCATGGGCATGGTTCTGGCCTTGACCAGGCAACGTCTCGACACGTCGCGGCTGGGAATGGGATCGGACTTTGAACTCCGCCATGCGGCCTAGAACTGCGCTATTGTCAGCTGGTGGAACCGGCGGCCATCTGTTTCCGGCAGAGGCTCTTGGCCGTGAACTGATAGCCCGTGGCTGGGAAGTGCATCTGGCAACCGACACAAGGGCAAGCCATTTTCTCAGCGGATTTGAAGATATCCCGGTTCACGAGATACAATCCGCCACGCCGTCGGTGGCTTCACCTATGAAGGCAGTTCGCGCAGTGCTGTCGCTGGCACGCGGTACAGGGGCTGCACTCGGGCTGATCCGGCGCCTGAAGCCCTCGGTGTTTGTCGGTTTCGGCGGCTATCCAACGACGCCTCCCGGCGTTGCTGCCGCCCTTATGAAAGTACCGATTGTGCTTCACGAAGCCAATGCCACGCCTGGACGCGCCAACCGGTTTCTGGCGCGCTTTGCCGCTGCCGGCGCGCGCAGCCTTCCCGGTCCGGCATTTGCTGGCAAGGCGGAGGATTGCGAAACCGGCAATCCGGTCCGCGAAGCAGTTCTGCAGGCCCGCAAACCGTTTGCCGCACCCGGACAGGCGGACGCTTTCAAATTGCTGGTGTTCGGCGGCAGTCAGGGCGCGCAGGTGTTTTCACACCTTCTGCCTGAGGCGATGGCACTGCTGGATGAAACACTGCGCAGCCGCATCGCCCTGACACTGCAGGTGCGCGAGGAAGACAGGGCGGCGTGCGAGGCTGAATTTAAGTCTCTCAACATGCAGGCCGATCTGGCACCGTTTTTTCCCGATCTGCCAAGGCGCATTGCAGATGCGCATCTTGTCGTCGCCCGCTCAGGTGCATCGACCGTGTCTGAACTTGCAGTGCTGGGGCGGCCCTCACTGCTGGTACCATTTCCCCATGCGCTGGATCACGATCAGGCGGCCAATGCCGCCGTCCTGGCTGCCGCTGGCGGAGCAGAGGTGGTGGCCCAGCACCTGCTCACCCCGCAGCAGCTCGCCACCAGGCTGACCGCACTGGCGGCCGACCCGCAGCAACTGCAAGCCATGGCAGAAGCTGCGATTGCAATCGGACGTCCCGATGCGACGGCCAAACTGGCCGATTTGGTTGTCCGGATTGCAAAACCATAGACCGGACACGCCCTCGCTCTAGATTCGCCACAATAATTGCGGCATAAGCCGCGACAATCTGTTTCTCGAATCTCTCCGGGGTAATCCTATGAAACTGCCATTGACTATCGGACCAATCCACTTTGTGGGTATTGGCGGCATTGGCATGAGCGGTATTGCCGAAGTGCTGCACAATCTGGGCTATACCGTTCAGGGCTCTGACATGGCTGAAAGCCCGAATGTGCTGCGGCTTCGCGACAAGGGGATTATGGTCCAAATCGGCCATGATGGTGCCCATGTTGATCATGCGGCTGTGGTGGTTGTGTCTTCGGCCATCAAGCGGGACAACCCGGAATTGAAATCGGCCCGCGAGCATCGTTTGCCCGTAGTGCGCCGCGCTGAAATGCTGGCCGAGTTGATGCGTCTGAAATCCTCCATTGCCATTGGCGGCACCCACGGCAAAACCACAACCACCTCTCTGGTCGCAGCCCTCCTGGAAGCCGGCCACCTCGATCCCACCGTCATCAATGGCGGTATCATCAATTCCTACGGGACCAATGCCCGTCTCGGCGATGGCGAGTGGCTTGTTGCCGAAGCAGACGAATCCGATGGGACTTTCGTCAAATTGCCGGCGGAGATTGCGGTCGTAACGAATATCGATCCGGAACACCTCGATCACTATGGCACTTACGACAAGGTCAAGGAGGCCTTTCAGCGGTTTGTCGAAAATGTGCCGTTTTACGGCTTTGCAGTGATGTGCACCGACCATCTGGAAGTGCAGGCACTGGTTGGCCGCGTCGAAGACCGCCGCTTTGTTACCTACGGCCAGAACCAACAGGCTGATGTGCGATTCCGCAACATTGAAGTCAAGGAAACCAATTCGCATTTTGCTGTCGATGTGACCAGCAGTTCAGGCTCTCTGCGCACGATTGACAATCTGATGCTGCCGATGCCCGGCATTCACAATGTATCGAATGCCACCGCAGCCATTGCCGTTGCGCTCGAACTTGGTCTGACCGATGCGGAAATCCGCAACGGTCTGGCCGGATTTTCCGGCGTCAAGCGGCGCTTCACCCATACCGGAACAGTCAACGGCGTGAAGGTGTTTGACGATTATGCCCATCACCCGGTCGAGATATCTGCTGTTCTGAAAGCGGCTCGTTCTGCAGCGCAAGGCAATGTGTTGGCGGTGGTCCAGCCGCATCGTTACAGCCGTCTGAAGAGCCTGTTTGAAGATTTCTGCGCCTGTTTCAATGATGCAGATATCGTGATTGTCGCTCCGGTCTATCCGGCCGGTGAAGAACCGATCGAAGGCGCTGATGAAAAAGCGCTGGCAGAAGGCTTGCGGGTGCGCGGTCACCGCCATGTGCTGGAGCTTGCCTCGTCCGATCAGCTGCCGGAGTTGATCCGCGAGCACACTGCGCCGGGCGATCTGGTCGTCTGTCTGGGTGCCGGCTCGATCACCAAATGGGCTTATGAACTGCCTCGTGCGCTCGAAGATGATGGAGCGCAGGTGTGACAGGATCGCTGGTTGAACGCATCCGCGAAACCGTTCCCGGTCTTCGCGGCACGCTGACAGCGAATGCCGATCTGTCAAAGATAACATGGTTTCGGGTTGGCGGACCTGCTGAAGCGCTGTTCATGCCTGCAGATGAAGCCGAACTGGCTCTGGTTCTGTCAATGCTGAAAGAAGATGTGCCGGTTATGGTGCTGGGTCTTGGATCCAATCTTCTGGTGCGCGATGGCGGTATTGCGGGCCTTGTCATCCGCTTGTCGGGCAAAGGTTTCGGCCAGATTGAAGTTGCTGACAACCAGACCATTCATGTCGGCACTGCCGTGCCGGATATTCGGCTGGCCAAAGCCGCCGGAGAAGCGGGTATCGCCGGATTTTCATTCTATCGTGGCATTCCCGGCTGTGTTGGTGGCGCCTTGCGCATGAACGCCGGAGCGCATGGTGGTGAAACCAGGGATCTGCTGGTTGAGGCTCATGCACTGGACCGGCAGGGAAAGCGCCACATTCTCAGCAATGCGGATCTTGGATATGCTTATCGGCATTGCTCGGCACCCAAGGACTTTATCTTCACCAGGGCGGTGTATCGCGGCACACCGGGCGAGCCTGCTGATCTGCTTGAGGAAATGGCGGAAGTGGCGCGATACCGTGAAGAAGTCCAGCCGGTCAAGGAACGCACCGGCGGGTCAACTTTCAAGAACCCTCCCGGCCATTCTGCCTGGCGGGTGATTGACGACGCCGGTTTCAGGGGGCACCGCGTCGGCGCTGCGCAGATGTCTGAGAAGCATTGCAATTTCATGATTAACACCGGCGGCGCGTCGGCCCTTGATCTTGAAACGCTCGGCGAGACGGTTCGGGCCGGAGTGCTGGACAGATCCGGCATCCGGCTGGAATGGGAAATCAAACGGCTGGGTACTTTCGCACACGGTGAGTCGGTTCGCCCGCTGCCGTCCGATACTTAAACATTCCTTAAGTATAATTCTCGGTAGTTGCCGCACCGATCAGGCCTAAATCGTGGCTTTTGGTGCACAAAACGTAAATCAGTCACGCAATCTGCAATTCGTAAACCAAACCTTTACCTGTTCTTAACCATGATGGGGTGGAACAGAGGGTGTCAAAGGTTTTGCTGAGGTGCCCATCCGCGCCGCAGCCAAGGCTCAAAGCCCATATCGATAGGAATTGCATGACGAAGCCAAAGCACATTGCTGTTTTGATGGGAGGGTGGTCTTCAGAGCGCCCCGTCAGTCTTGCGTCAGGCAAACCCTGCGCACAGGCATTGCGGCAGTGCGGCTACCAGGTCACTGAAATCGACATAGACCGCAATGTGGCTTCGGTTCTGTCAGATCTGAAACCCGATGTCGCTTTTAACGCGCTGCACGGCCCGTTCGGCGAAGACGGAATAATTCAGGGTGTCCTGGAAATTCTCAATATTCCGTACACCCATTCCGGCGTTCTGGCCTCTGCACTGGCCATGAACAAGGACAAGGCAAAACGGGTTATGGGCGGCGCAGGGGTGCCGGTCACCAACTCAGAAATTGCCCACCGCCTGGATGCCGCCAAGACCCACATCCTGGCGCCGCCCTATGTTGTGAAGCCGGTGAATGAAGGCTCCAGCTTCGGTGTGCTGATTGTGTCCGCAGAAGCAAAGCACCCACCGCAGGAGCTGTATTCGGACCAGTGGCCCTATGGCGATATCGTCATGGTCGAGCGCTATATCGCCGGACGCGAGCTGACCTGCGCTGTCATGGGGGGCACGGCTCTGGATGTCATCGATATTATATCTCAGGGCAGCCCGTTCTATGATTTTGATGCCAAATATGCAGATGGCGGATCTCAGCACATTTTGCCGGCAGAATTGCCCGCTGCAATTTACAAGGCCGTGCAGACACATTCTCAGACCGCACATGAGGCGCTTGGCTGCCGCGGAGTTTCACGCGCAGATTTTCGCTATGACGAAACCACAGACGAGTTGATTTGTCTTGAGGTCAACACCCAGCCGGGAATGACCCCGACATCACTGGTGCCGGAAATGGCGGCCTATGCCGGCTACGACTTTCCTGCGCTGATGAAGTGGATGGTGGAGGACGCATCATGCAATCGTTGATCCGCCGGCTGACAGGCCGGCCCGCTCTGCAGTCCTCGGACACGGTTCTGGATTTCTCATTCCTTCAGCGCATGCTGTCTGCCGAGAAGACCATTTTGCCGCCATTGCTGCGCAAACCGGTGCGGATTCTGTCGCGCACGCAGTTTCGCCTGCCAAAGTGGCTCGGCAGAAAATCAGCTATTGGTTTGCTGGCAGCCACATCGGTGTATGGGCTGATCATCGGAGGCCATGCAGATACCCTGTTCGGACAGGCCACCGCAATGGTCGGATTGAAGGTCGAAGAAGTCAGCATCAAAGGCCAGGTGCAGGCTTCCGAGCGCGAAATTATCCAGTCGCTGGATCTGAAAAACCATGCCTCCATGGTCCTGTTTGATGCCGCTTCCGCGCGCAGCCGAATTCAGGCCATGCCGTGGATCGAGGAAGCGAGCATCCGCAAGACCTATCCTGGCAGCATAGAGATCGTCCTCAAGGAACGCCGTCCGTTTGCCTTGTGGCAGAGCGGCCAGAACGTTTCCATTCTTGACCCGCAGGGACGCATCATCGCCGCCCTTGAAAACGACAGATTCGCGTCATTGATTCTGTTGGTAGGTGAGGGTGCAGACATGGCCGGGCCTGCCTTTTTGGAGACATTATCCAACTACACCATGGTCGAATCACGGGTGCGCGCCGCTGTGCTTGTTGCCGGCCGCAGATGGAATCTGGTGTTGAGTAATGGTCTGGAAGTGAAACTTCCCGAAACCGGTCTGGATGAGGCGCTCGGCAGAGCGGCACTGCTTCAGGCAGAAGACGAGATATTGGACAGGGACATTCAGACAATCGATTTGCGCATTCCGGGCCGGATGGCAGTTCGTCTGCCTGAACCGACCATGGAAGAATACAAGAAGGCGTTTGACGAGCGCGTCAAAGAGCTGAAAGCAGGAGCTATCTGATGATGCAGTTCGGTTCCGCCAAATCCCATGGGTTCCGCCCCTTGCCGCCGAAGAAATCGGCCGTGGTGTCAGTATTGGATATCGGTTCAAGCAAGGTGTGCTGTCTGATTGCCCGCCTGCGTCCGCTGGAAGGTGTCGATGTCCTGCCGGGCCGGACCCATTCCGTTGAAGTGCTTGGCATCGGGCACCAGCAGTCTCGCGGCATCAAGACCGGCGTTGTTGTTGATCTTGATGGCGCCGAGCAGTCCATTCGTCTGGCAGTCGATGCTGCGGAACGCATGGCTGGCATTACCGTCGAAAGCCTGATTGTCAGCCTGTCCTGCGGTCGGTTGGCCAGTGAAGGCTATTCTGCCAATATCGCCCTGTCTGGCCATGAAGTTTCGGAAAGCGACATTCAGAAAGTGTTGCAGGCCGGCAGCGCGCATTCGATTAGTGACGGGCGTAAGGTCATCCATTCCCTCCCGATCGGCTACGCGCTGGATGGCAATCGCGGGATCGATGATCCGCGTGGCATGATTGGCAAGGATCTGGGTGTCGACATGCATGTGGTGACGGCTGATACCGCACCGCTGCGCAATCTGGAACTGTGCATCAACCGCTGTCATCTGAGTGTCGAAACCATGGTTGCGACGCCCTATGCCAGCGGCCTGGCCTCGCTGGTCGACGATGAGGCCGCTCTTGGCGTCACCTGCGTCGATATGGGAGGCGGCACCACCACAATGTCGATCTTCATCGACGGTCATTTCGTCCATACGGATGCGATCGCCGTTGGCGGCCATCACGTGACCATGGATATCGCCCGGGGCCTGTCCACAAGAATGGTTGATGCGGAACGCATCAAGGCACTGCATGGCAGTGCCTTGCCAAGTGTGTCGGAGGATCGCGACATTCTGTCGATTCCCCAGGTGGGTGACGACGACGATGATGTGCCCAATCAGGTGCCGCGCTCGACGCTGACCCGCATTATCCGCCCCAGGGTGGAAGAAATTCTGGAACTCATTCGCGACCGCCTCAACGCTTCTGGCTATGCATCCCATGTCGGGCGCCGGATTGTTCTGACAGGTGGCGCATCTCAACTGACTGGCATGACTGAAGCCGCCCGGAGAATCATCGGACGCAATGTCAGGCTGGGACGCCCACTGGGTGTCGTAGGATTGCCGGAAGCGGCCAAAGGGCCAGCCTTTTCGGCAGCGGTAGGTCTTCTGATCTATCCACAAATTGCGCAATTGGAGCAGCTTCGCCCCCGCGCAACAACCAAGGTTCTGCTGAACGGCACGGATGGGTATCTATCCCGCGTCGGGCAGTGGTTCAAGGAGAGCTTTTGATGCGTAGTTTCAAGGGCATAACGATGACGAGGTCGCCGGACGGGAACGCTAATTGCTTTGTCCACCGGCAAAGAGAAATGGAGCGGCCTGATAGCAACCGGTCGACCGAGACATTAACGAGGGTAAAATGACGATTAACTTGCAAATGCCTGAAATTACCGAACTGAAACCGCGCATTACCGTGTTCGGCGTGGGCGGCGCCGGTGGTAACGCCGTGAATAATATGATCCGCGCCGGCCTCCAGGGCGTGGATTTTGTTGTTGCCAATACCGATTCACAGGCACTGTCCATGTCCCATGCTGAGCGCGTCGTTCAGATGGGCGTTGCCGTGACCGAAGGTCTTGGTGCCGGTTCTCAGCCCGAAGTGGGCCGCGCTGCGGCTGAAGAAGTCATGGATGAGATCAATGATCATCTCAACCATGTTCATATGGCTTTCATCACCGCTGGCATGGGCGGTGGCACCGGAACGGGAGCAGCGCCTGTTGTTGCCCGTGCGGCCCGCGAATGCGGCATCCTGACAGTGGGTGTGGTGACGAAACCCTTCCATTTCGAAGGCAAACGCCGCATGGCGCTCGCTGAAGCTGGCATCGAAGAACTGCAGAAGCATGTCGATACACTGATTGTCATTCCCAATCAGAACCTGTTCCGTATCGCCAATGAAAAAACCACTTTCGCTGATGCGTTCGGGATGGCAGATCAGGTGCTGTATTCCGGCGTGGCCTGCATCACTGATCTGATGGTCAAGGAAGGCCTCATCAACCTCGATTTTGCCGATGTGCGCTCAGTTATGCGCGAAATGGGCAAGGCGATGATGGGAACCGGCGAAGCCGGCGGCGAAGGCCGTGCGGTTCAGGCGGCAGAGGCTGCAATCGCCAATCCGTTGCTCGACGATGTTTCCATGCGCGGTGCGCGCGGACTGCTCATCTCGATCACCGGCGGTAACGATCTCACCTTGTTCGAAGTGGACGAGGCAGCTTCCCGCATCCGCGAGGAAGTTGACGACGATGCCAACATCATTCTGGGCGCCACATTCGACGAAACCATGGAAGGTGTGATCCGCGTTTCAGTTGTGGCCACTGGCATTGATTCGATTGCCGAGTTGAATGCAGCCCCGGCAGACGTGCGTATGGCACAACTGACGGAACGGCTTCGCAGTGGAGCCGGTTCGGCCGGTACGGCCATCACCACATCCAACCAGACCGCAGAAGCCCAGCCACAGATCATGGCACCGGCTCAGCAGCCCTCCGAGGCCGCGCCGCGTGCCCAGGCACCAACTGCTGCTGATCTGGACGAAGAACTGCGGATTGCCCGTCCGGCACCTCAGACTTCCCAGCCGGTGGCTCGTCAGGCGCCGTCCGATCCGAACGTGACGCTGTCTCCACTGCGTTCGCCTGCGCCACAGCAAGCACCACATGAGGAGATCTACGACGCGCCTCCACACGATGCGCCGCGCACGAGCGGTTTTGTCCCTGCTGCTGCACAGGTTCCTGAAAGCACAACGCCGCGGATGCCCAAGGTGGAGGATTTCCCTCATGTGGCTCAACGCCAGATGCGGGCTCGAGACGGCTCCGCAGATGAGCGTCATCACGGCGATGATGATCGCCGTCCGATGGGTCTGCTGCGCAGATTGGCAAATGTCGGTCTGGGACGGGGTGAAGAGGAACAGGGTCATCCCCATTCTGGCCGGCAGCAGCCGCATCAACAGCAGCCGCGTCAACCTCAGCAACCGCAGCAGCCTCAGGTTCCTGTCGCAGAACGCCAAATGCCGGCCCAACCCGCTCAACCGCGACAGATGGCACCAGAGCCGGTGATGCAGCAATCGGCTCCGCGCCATACGGCACCTCAGCCGGCGTCCGGCCAGCTTGATCCGCATGGACGGGCACCGGCGCAGCATGCAGGCCAGATTCCAGGCCAGCCTCCGGTCCAGAATCATGGTTATAATCAGGCGAGTTCTGTACAAGAGGATGACCAGTTGGAAATCCCCGCATTTCTGCGACGCCAGGCAAACTGATCTCTGATCAATTTGTGTAACAATTAACCCCGCTGTGTGACCTGCACAGCGGGGTTAATTGTTTGTTTTTCCGTCAAGAATCCAATTTAACGGCGAATGTTGCGGATTATTACAACTGTGTCACAAAACGATAAAAAGCGTGATTTTGGTTTCCGTCGCTGAAACCCTATTGTCTGTGGCGAAAGCAAGGCAGATCGACCGGGCTTCCTAATGAACCGACCCAGTGAAATGAACTGACAGAAGAACTGACCAAGTGAACCGAGCCACTCAAGCGACGTTGGATTTAGGCCAGACCAGTTCATGGAAGCAATTGGAAACCGGAACGATCTGAATCTGGAAGAGAGCTGATAGAATCCGTTCAGGATCGGAGCTTGATGCCGGATGATTAAAAAGACGAATGAATACAGACGATCAGGAACAGGCGAGCGTAGTCCGGCAACCGAGACCGGGTTTGTGATGCACGTTGGAGTTTACGTGCAGATTTATTGGGGCTGACATGACAGTGTTTGATGTGAATATGACTGCGCGAGATGGCCGTTCGGCTGGAGAATTTGCTTCCCGGACAGGTCCCTACCAGAAAGATGTTCGCCCCCAGAATAATGTTCGTTCAAAGAGTACCGCACTCAAATCCGCGCGTCAGACCACATTGAACAGCGATGTCCGTCTTGAAGGTATCGGCGTTCATTCCGGCAACCCGTCCTGCATCATACTTCACCCAGCCGAAAGTGGCAGTGGAATTACCTTTCTGCGCAGAGCAGAAGGGGACCAGATCGATCAGTTGATTCCGGCCCATGTCAGCAATGTCGGCGATACCCGCCTATGCACAGTTCTTGGTGATCCTGAGGATATGTATGTGGCGACCGTTGAGCATCTTCTGGCCGCGCTGCGCGGCATGAATGTCGACAATGTGCTGATTGAAATTGATGCCGCCGAAGTGCCGGTGATGGATGGCAGTTCCGGCGCTTTTGTCGATGCCATCCGCATGGTCGGTACCAGGAAACAGTCTGCGCCACGGCGCTATATTCGTGTGTTGCGTCAGGTTGAAGCATCCCATGGCAAGGCCCATGCGGTTCTCAGACCGCATGACGGCACAAGGTTTGATATCGAGATCGATTTTGAATCCGAGGCGATTGGCCACCAGCGGTTCATTACCGAACTGACACCAGAGGTGTTTGCCAGAGATATTTCCCGGGCACGGACTTTTGGATTTCTCGCCGAGGCAAAGCAGTTGCGGGCCATGGGCCTTGCCCAGGGTTCGTCCTTCGATAATTCAGTCGTCATTGATGAGGATCGCGTGCTCAACGTGGAAGGTCTGCGCTACGAAGACGAATTTGTCCGGCATAAGCTGCTCGACGCGATTGGCGATCTGGCCCTTGCTGGCTCACAGATTCTGGGCGAATACAAATCTGTTTGCGGCGGACACAAGTTGAATTCCATGATCTTGGAAGCCCTGTTCGCCGATGAGGACAACTGGTGTTACGAGGATGCAGTTTCCGTTGAGGACCGCGGCCGGTATCCAACACCTGTGGGTGCCCCTGTCGGTCTGCAGGCCGCCAGCCAGCCTGTTGCCGCTGCCAAGGCATAAGCAACTCCGCCAGCGGCCACCGTTTCGCCATTCTTGCTTGCCAGAACAAGGCTGCCGGGTTCAAGCTGAAGCCCGTTTTTCCCGGATCCATCTGTCTTATAATGGTGGTCTCTGCCGAAAATTTCAGCTATAAACCGCCCGTGTCCATTTAAGCTGCGTGTTAGAGACTATCTGAATATGGCTCCTACCAATTTGCCTCATCCATTTTGCAGCATCAATCGCATTTCGATGCGTGCGCTGTCGCGCCTGATTCTGATCGCCGGTCTTGGCTTCACGGTGGCGGCTTGTGCCTCCAAGGATGACTATGAGGAACTGGCTTTCGAAGAGCCTGATCCGGCAGACACGACTTATAATGAGGGCTTGTCGCTGCTCAATTCCGGCAAGATCGGCAAGGCAGCAGACAAGTTTCAGGAAGTCGACAAGGCATATCCTTATTCCGATTGGGCACGCCGGTCGTTGATCATGTCCACTTTCGCCAGTTACAAGTCCGGCGATTATGACAGCGCAGTCACATCTGGAAAGCGTTACGTATCACTTTATCCGACCACCCCGGATGCAGCCTATGCTCAGTATCTCATCGGAGAGAGCTATTTCCGCCAGATTCCCGACATCACCCGCGATCAGGAAATGGCGGCCCGCGCCCTGAATGCAATGGATGCGGTGGTCCAGAAATATCCGGACAGTGAATATGCTGATGATGCGCGCCGCAAAACCCAGGCTGCGCGCGATCAGATTGCCGGTCAGGAAATGATGGTCGGCCGCTATTATCTGGAACGCAAGAATTTCCCCGGAGCCCTCAACCGGTTCAAAACCGTGGTCAACGACTATCAGACCACCCGCCATGTCGAAGAGGCGCTGATGCGTCTTGTCGAAACCTATCTGGCGATGGGGATTGTCAGCGAGGCCCAGACTGCCGCCGCCGTTCTGGGGCACAATTATCCGGACAGCGAATGGTATAAGGATGCCTATGCGCTGCTCGATACAGGTGGTTACCAGCCGCAGAATAATAAAGGCTCCTGGATTTCCCGGGCATTTGCTGCAGCTATTCCCGGCTAGAGCAAGCTTGAAGGGGCCGACGGTACATGCTGGCGAATCTTACGATCCGCGACATCGTTCTTATCGACCAATTGCACATCAGCTTTGAGCCTGGCCTGACCGTCCTGACCGGAGAGACCGGCGCGGGAAAATCCATTCTGCTGGATTCATTGTCCCTGGCTCTGGGTGCAAGAGGGGATGGCGGCCTGGTCCGCGAGGGTCAGGACAAGGGCGCCGTCACCGCCAGCTTTGATCTGCCTCCAGGCCATCATGTTTTTTCGCTCATCAGAGCTCACGATCTCAACACAGAAGGCGAGCTGATTCTGCGCCGCGTCCAATCCGCCGATGGAAGGACGCGTGCCTTCATCAACGACCAGCCGGTGAGCGCGACCTTGCTCCGCGAAATCGGCGAACATCTCATTGAAATTCATGGCCAGCATGATGATCGCGCTCTGGTCGACCCCGCCACCCATCTTGTGCTGCTTGATGCATTTGGCGGTCTGGAAGGCAATTGCGCAGATGTCGCTGCTCTTTTCAGGCAATGGCGCAGCAAGAAGGAAGAGCTGTCTCGGCTGAGCCAGCAAGTTGCAGAAGCTGCACGTGAGGCCGATTACCTGCGCGCCAGTGTTGAAGAGCTCAGCACTCTATCGCCCCAGGAGGGTGAAGAGGAGGAGCTCGCCGTCAAGCGGCAATCGATGATGCAGGCCGAAAAGGTAGCTGGCGATATCAATGAGGCCTATGAAGCTGTCGCCGGGCCGCAATCTCCGGTACCGGTTATTGCCAGCCTGATGCGGCGGCTGGAACGCAAGGCAGCACAGGCTCCCGGATTGCTGGATGAAGCTCTTGCAGCGCTCGATCGTGCTCTGCTGGCACTGGATGAGGGTGCGTCTGCGTTGGGGAATGCCCTGCGCGCCACCGAGTTCGATGCGTCCGTTCTGGAAAATTCTGAAGAACGTCTGTTCGCTCTGCGCGCTGCCGCACGCAAATTCAACGTGCCTGTTGAAAATCTCAATGCGCTCGCCGTCAAAATGGCCGATGAAATGGATGCGTTGGATAACAGCGCTGAACGCCTGGCCGGACTTGAGCAGGAAACCGCAAAGGCAGAAGCTGCCTTTGTCTCGGGCGCACGCGCCTTGTCGCAGCAGCGCCAGCACGCTGCAATCGCGCTGGAAGAGGCCGTGGCCAGGGAACTGCCCTCGCTGAAACTGGACCATGCCCGTTTTCTGGTGGATTTTCATAGCGACGAGGCGCAGCGCAGCGAGCGCGGCATAGACCAGGCGGCATTCTGGGTTCAGACCAATCCGGGAACTCGGCCGGGGCCGATGTGGAAAGTCGCGTCCGGAGGTGAGTTATCGCGTTTTCTGCTCGCCCTCAAAGTCGCTCTGGCCGACAAGGGCTCTGCACCCTGCCTGATCTTTGACGAGATCGATACCGGCGTCGGCGGGGCCGTTGCCGAAGCCATCGGGCACCGCCTGGCACGGCTGGCAGAGCGTGTCCAGGTCCTGTCTGTCACTCATGCCCCCCAGGTTGCCGCACGGGCAACCGGCCATCTGCTGATCGAAAAAGCCGGTGTAAGCGGTCAGAACCGTGTCGAAACGGCAGTCCATTCCATCGGTGGACCAGCCCGCAAGGAAGAGATCGCCCGAATGCTGGCCGGGGCCACAATTACAAATGAAGCACGAGCTGCCGCCGAAAAGCTGATTGCGGGCTCAAGCAGTTAAATTTAGGGCAGGACATGACACAACTGGATGCGGTACCGGTCGATGCTTTGACGCTGGAACAGGCGGCGCTTGAACTGGAGCGTCTGGCCGCTGACATTGCGCGCCATGACCAGCACTATCATCAGGACGACGCACCAAAGATCAGCGACGCGGATTATGACGCGCTGAAGCGCCGCAATCTGGACATCGAAAAGCGGTTTCCGGAACTGGTGCGGTCGGATTCGCCGAGTGGACGCGTCGGATATACCCCGTCTGAAAAATTCACAAAATATTCT